>ERZ890510.41-NODE-41-length-104690-cov-5.317274_pt1 | contig 104690 bp, 117 predicted proteins | sample MGYA00521265_ERZ890510 | MGnify/ENA primary metagenome ERZ890510 (study PRJEB32303, sample SAMEA104408624) | aquatic metagenome | biome: Brackish water; feature: Chemocline; material: water | place: Baltic Sea | collected 2014-10-26T21:54:00 | depth 110 m ... | reverse complement strand
TCAACCGACGCGGTCTTCCAGTGAAAACCGTCCTGTTCGTAGCCAATGTCGCGCACCGCATCGCGGGCGATCTGCTCGACCTGACCGAGCACTGAGTCCGGGCCGCGGACCTCGCCAGCAAGAACGATGCGGTTGGTCGTGGTCAGGGTTTCTGCCGCGACCCGTGCCATCGGGTCAGCGGTCAGATAGGCATCAACGATCGCGTCCGAGATGCGGTCGCACACCTTGTCGGGATGCCCCTCTGAAACCGATTCGCTAGTGAACAGGTAGCTTGATCGCGTCATCAGGAACCCCCGGATTTGCACAAAAAGTCGGCCGATAGCGGATCACAAGATAGGTCGCGACCGCTGCGGGGCTGATTTATTGGAAAGTTTGGCGCGCGGGTCAAGCCCACCGCAGGCGCTGGGCCGATTTAGTCTTGGGCGCCGCTTTCCGTTTCGCCCGCGCCAACCGCCTTGACCAACTCATAGATCCGCTTGCGGGTATTGCGGTTATCGATCCGGTAATAGGCACGGACCAGCTCGAGCGTTTCGCGCCGCGACATGTTGTCGTCGTAGGCCGCCTGCTGGACCTGACTGGCGAGCGAGGGTTTGGTCGCCATATCCTCGGGCATCTCGTCGAAAAAGAACGACACCGGGACATCAAGAACCTTGCAGAACTGATATAGCCGGCTCGAGCCAATGCGGTTCAGACCGCGCTCATATTTCTGGATTTGTTGGAACGTCAAGCCGACCGCGTTGCCAAGTTTTTCTTGGCTCATGCCAAGAAGCGTACGCCGCATGCGGACCCGGCTGCCGACATGGGAATCGACGGGGTCGGGTCTTCCGGTATCCGATTTTGCTCTTGGCGGCACGTCGACCACTCCTTCTATTGGTGCCGCCCGCGAGGGAGGCTGCACTCAAAACACCAATACCCGCGGTGCTCACGTTGCGGTTGTGGAAACTTGGACCGATCTCCTTAGAGCGTCAATAAATGCGCGGCCGTTATGCAAATTTGCAGAGCCGGCTAGGGCCACCACCGGCGCACGCCGAGCGCCAACAGACCGAGTGCAAGCAACGTAAAGACAATCAAATCGCCGAACCGAGCGTAGAGCGTTGGCGGTCGGGCCGAAGGGAGGCTCGCGTCGATCACGCCACGAACACCGGTGTCCAAGCGATGTTGGACCCGGCCCAAGGAATCGACCACCGCGGAAATTCCCGTGTTCGCGGCGCGGACGAGAGGAAGCCCCTCTTCGACGGCACGCATTCGGGCCATTGCGAGGTGCTGCGCCGGACCGGCAGCAGGGCCAAACCAAGCGTCGTTAGTCAAGCTGAGGAGCCACACCGGACGGTCGCGCGCGTCGACGACCCCGTGCGGAAAAATCGCCTCGTAGCAGATCAGCGGACTGAACCCGGGCACGCCATCAAGACGGACAGTGCGAACCCCGGCACCGGGCGAGAAATCGACCGAGGAGCCTTGCACGACGCGCTCGATCCCGAGGCGACCAAGCAGCGCCCGCAATGGCAAATACTCGCCGAACGGGACCAAATGATGTTTGTCATAGGTCGCCAGAATCTGCGCCTGCCCGTTGATGGCCACCAGGCTATTGAACGCGCGGAAGCCCGGGCCGGATCCCTCGACACGTGGGGCGCCGGTGAGCAGGCGCGCTGAGCCGTCAACAGCACTGGCGATTACGCGGGTAACCGCGGCGCCCTCATTGAGGGTGAACGTCGAGGCGGTTTCCGGCCAGATGACGAGGTCGCGGGTTTCGACACCGGGACTGCGGCTGAGTTGGACATGACGCAGCAGGTTGGCCTCGCGCTCGCCCGCATCCCATTTCAATTTCTGGGCGATATTGGCCTGAACAATCCGGAGACGCAGCGCGTCGCCAGCCACTGGTTCGGGCACCCGTAAAAGGGTCGCGCCATAGAAGGCAATCGCACCAAATACCAACACCGCGGCCGCAATCGGTAAGGCGGTCGCGCGATCATCGTCCGCCGCGCGGCGGGCCAAGGCGGCGGGTGCGGCGGCGGCAAAGACCGTCAGAAAAGTCAGACCGTAAACGCCCATCAGCGCCGCCCCTTGCAGCACCGGCGCGACCTCGATCCAGGCATAGCCGATGAGATTCCAGGGAAAGCCGGTGAGGATGTGGCCGCGCAGCCACTCTGCGAGCGTCCAGGTCACCGCCAATGCCAAAATGCGCATCGCCCCGTACCAGCCTAACGCGGTCGCGGCCCAGGTCGCGGCGCCGACAAACAACGCGAGCCCGCCCGGTAGCAAGATCAGCGCAAATGGAATCATCCAGGCGAAGCGGCCGGCATCAACCAGGAGCGGAAAGACGATCCAGTGCAGACCCGCGGCAAAGAATCCGAAACCGAAACACCAACCCACGGCGAACGCCGCGCGCCGATTGTGAACGCCGTCGAGCAGCCAGACCAACCCGGTGAAGGCAACGACCAAAAGCGGCACAAGGTTGAGCGGTGCTAGGGCGCCCGACGCGAAGACACCCAGCAGCACGGCAAGCCCGTAGCGGCGTAGGCCGCTGCGCGCTGCAAGCGCCGCAGCGAGTCGCGTCATCGCCGTGGTGCGATCTTGTCAGCCGCCTCAACGGCGACCGCCACTTTGGTGATGCGCAGGCGGCGAATACGCCGAGCGTCGGCCTGGAGGACCTCGAACTCGACACCGTGGGGGTGAGAGATCACCTCGCCGCGTTGCGGCACCCGGCCGGCCAGCGAGGCGACAACGCCGGCGATAGTCTCGACGTCCTCATCCAGTTCCGCCGGCAATAAGTCGACATGAAGTTTCGCCTCGACCGCGACCGAGTCGGCGCGTCCGTCAGCCTCGAGAACCCCTTCGGAGATTTCGACGATCAGATCGACTTCGTCATCATCGTGTTCGTCTTCAATGTCGCCGACAATCGCCTCAACGAGATCTTCAATCGTTACCAAGCCATCGGTGCCGCCGTATTCGTCGATCACCAACGCCATGTGAACGCGTCGGGTGCGCATCTTGAGCAACAGATCGGCAACTGGCATCGAAGGCGGCACGAACATGACCTCCCGCATAACGTCTTCCAAGCGAAAGTCCTGGCTCTTGCCCCAATACTTCAGGAGATCCTTGATGTGCACCATGCCGATGACGTGATCGAGCGCTTCGCGGTAGATCGGAATGCGCGAATGAAACTCGCGCTGGAACACATCGATGACGTCGCCGACCGCGGATCGCAGGTCGAGCGCCACGATATCAGCGCGTGGGATCATGACATCGCCGACGCGAAGATCACCAAACTTCACCAGGTTTAGAAGGAGCGCGCGCTCTTCCGCGTCCATTTGCGCGCCGTCAGGGTGTTGTTCGATCAGTTCGCGCAAATCATCTTGCAAGGACGCTTCGCCGTTGCGGCCAATGCCGATGGATCGGAGCAACCCGCGCAATGAACGGACCAACGCCGAATCGGGCGGCCCGGCGTCGCCGTTTTGTCGTGGTGTGTCGTCGCTCATCAGACCGCTGCCTCGACGCCAACGGCGTAGGGATCGGGGTAATCCAGGGCTTTGAGTATGGTGCGCTCCAAATCTTCCATTGCCCGCGCGTCGTCGTCATCGCTGTGGTCGTAGCCAAGCAAATGAAGCGCGCCGTGCACGATCATGTGATGGGTGTGGGCGACGGGGGTTTTCCCTTGGTCGCGCGCCTCTCCCAGGATGGTCTCAAGCGCGAGAGCGATGTCACCCAAAAAGGTCGGATGCCCGGGCGGCAGTCCCGCTGGATCGCTCGGAAACGACAGAACGTTCGTCGCCTTATCTTGGCCGCGATAGGTGGCATTCAGAACTCGCAAAGCGGCGTCGTCGGTAAACAGCATGCTGATCTGGCCGAGCGGCTCTGGCGTCGCGTCGAATACCGCAGTGAGCGCGTGCAGACAGCAGACCTCGAGGTCGGGAACAACGTCCCGCCAGGCCTCGTCGTCGATGCGAACATTCGCAAGCGGTTCGATTTCAGACGCCGGTTTTGTCGAGCTTTTCATGCGCCTCGTAGGCTTCGACCATACGGGTGACGAGCGGGTGCCGGACGATGTCAGTTTTTTCAAACCGAACGAAGCCGATACCGGGCACGCCTTCGAGGATGGCAGTCGCTTCGCGCAGCCCCGACATTTCGCCGCGCGGCAAGTCGATCTGCGTCATATCGCCGGTCACTACCATGCGCGCATTTTCTCCCAAGCGCGTGAGCAACATCTTCATTTGCATTGCCGTCGTGTTTTGCGCTTCGTCGATGATGATGAAGGCGTTTGACAGAGTGCGGCCCCGCATAAACGCCAAGGGTGCGATCTCGATCTCGCCGTTTTCCAGCTGCCGCGCGACCTGATCGGCCGGCAACATGTCGTGCAGCGCGTCATAGAGCGGGCGCAAATAAGGGTCGACTTTCTCGCGCAGATCGCCCGGAAGAAAGCCCAAGCGCTCACCTGCCTCGACCGCCGGGCGCGACAGAATGATCCGGCTGCGCTCGCCGCGCATTAACGAGGATACGGCGGCGGCGACGGCAAGATAGGTCTTGCCGGTCCCAGCCGGGCCAAGGGCAAACACCAGATCATGCGTCTGCATGGTTTCGAGATAGCGATGCTGATTGGGTGAGCGCGCGACGATGGTGCGCTGGCGCGTGCGAATTGTCAGCGGACCGGCTGAATCGGTCTCGCGATCCTCTTCCATACGGATGGCGCCGTCGACATCGCCCGGTCCGATTTCAAGGCCATCTTTGAGCCGCTGGTAGAGCCGGGTCATTACCGCCCGCGCGGTTTCGCACGCTGCCGGCGTGCCATCGACCACAACGACATTGCCGCGCGACGAAAGGTTCACCCCAAGCCGCTGCTCGATCCGAGCGAGGTATCTGTCGTGCTGGCCGAACAGCGCCGGCAGCAGACGATTGTCCTCGAAAGACATCACCGACGTGTCCGTGGCGGCGATGCCGTCCGGCGACGGCCCCGGTGCGGGAATCGCGGCGCTAGGCAGCGGAGACACCCGCAGGGGCTGGCAGCGTTGAGAGCCGGCCCGCAAGACTGTTGGTCCGTGCGGCGTCGATCGCGACGGACGCGATTGTTCCGAGTAAGTCGGCCGACGCCGCCACTTGAACGGGCTGAAGATATGGAGAGCGCCCGGCGAGTTGGCCAGCCTGACGACCGGGCCGGTCGAGTAGCACCGGTAGCGTCTTTCCGAGAAAAGATTCGTTGAAGGCCTGCTGCTGTTCGGCAAGGAGCACCTGAAGGTCGGCCAACCGCGCCGCTTTGACGGGTTCGGCGACCTGGGCACCCTGCGTCGCCGCCGGGGTGCCCGGACGGGGGCTGTACTTAAAGGAGAACGCTTGCGCGTATTCAACTTCGCGGATGAGGGTCATCGTTGCCTCGAAGTCTGCGCCAGTTTCACCCGGGAACCCAACAATAAAGTCACTCGACAGGGCAAGGGCCGGGCAGGCGTCGCGCAATCGGTCGACAATTCGGCGGTAATCTTGCGCCGTGTGGCCGCGATTCATGGCCGCTAGAATGCGATCCGCGCCCGATTGCACCGGCAAATGCAAAAGCGGCATCAGGATGCCGACATCGCGGTGGGCGGCGATCAGGCTGTCGTCGACATCCCGAGGATGGGACGTCATGTAGCGCAGCCGCTCGATCCCGCCGACCTCGCCGGCCAACCGACGAATCAATTCGCCCAACCCGACAACCGCGCCATTTTCTCCGGCGCCGTGGTAGGCGTTGACGTTCTGCCCGAGGACCGTAATTTCCCGCGCGCCCTGACTCACCAAGAGCCGCGCCTCGGCAACAATGTCGGCGACCGGGCGCGAAAACTCGGCGCCGCGCGTGTAGGGCACAACGCAGAACGTGCAAAACTTGTCGCAGCCTTCCTGAATGGTGAGAAACACCGACGGCCCGGCCTGATGGCTGGGTTGCGGCAGATGATCGAATTTGTCCTCGATCGGAAACTCGGTCTCGAGCACGAGACCGCCACCACGCGCGAGGCGCGCTACCATTTCGGGTAGGCGGTGATAGGACTGGGGGCCGAAGACCATATCGACATAGGGCGCGCGGCGCGCGATTTCGGCGCCTTCGGCCTGGGCCACACAGCCTGCCACCCCGAGCACGAGGCGACCGCCGGCACGCTCTTTCTCGATCTGCAATTGGTGAAGGCGGCCGAGTTCCGAGAAAACCTTGTCGTCCGCTTTTTCACGAATATGGCAAGTGTTGAGAATGACCATGTCGGCCTCGGCCGGCGTGGCGCACGCGGTGTAGCCTAAAGGCGCCAGGACGTCCGCCATTCGCGCGGAGTCGTAAACGTTCATCTGACAGCCGTAGGTCTTGATGAAGACTTTCTTCGACAATCGACTCTCGGATCGTTCGAGGATGGGGCTGGCGCTCGGGGGCGCGGACGTTAGCACCGACCCAAGTCGAGTCAAGCCGCGCCCACCGGATCGGTATTGGCGGGTAAAACGCCCGCCACGTTGTTCGGCAATCGTCCACTAATCGCCGCCGACACGCCCTGCGCCACCGTTGCCTCGCAATAGCGCGCGAGTTCCTTGCGCGACCCGAATTGCTCGATGGTCACCACCGGATGAAACTGGACGCTGACGGTGAGCCGCCCGGCGGCCAGCACACCCCATAGGTGCGGCGCGAGATCCATATCGGCGTACCACGCGAAGCGGTGCCTTTCGTCGCGTCCGAGCGGCAAACCTTCGAGACCGACATAGGCGATGGAGACCGGCTGGACCGGCAGTGGTTGTCCATTCGTTCGGTGTTCGGCAACCGCAAAGAACGCGCTCTTGAATGGCAGCACCCGGTTGCCGTCGCTGCTGGTGCCTTCCGGGAAGAGGCCGATTCGTTCGCCCGCATCGAAGCGCTCGAGTATGTCGTCACGGTGGTTGGCGGTGCGATGCCGGTTGCGCTCGACAAACACGGTGCGTTGCAAACGCGCAAAAAGGCCAAAGATGGGCCAGGACGCGACTTCGCTTTTGGCGATGTAAGAGACCGGCGTTAGAGCACCGAACACAGTGATATCGAGCCAAGATGCGTGGTTGATGGCAAAGAGTAGCGGTCGATTTGTGGCAATGTCGCCAATCTGAACGATCTTGATTCCGACAATCGCCCGCACCGCGCGGTGAAACAAACGCGGCACATAAGTCTTGTTGCCAACATTGAATCGCACCATGAGCGATTGAATCGGAATCAGCGGTAGTGCAACCGCGGTAATTGCCAGCAAGCTCAGTGCGGCACGCAGATGACTCATTGACGAATCGCCCTTACCCTTTCGCCTTGTCCATACTGTCGAGCGCCGTCCCGTAAAGTTCGAGTTTGTGGCCGGCGAGACGGTAGCCAAGCCGTTTGGCGATCCGTTGCTGAAGTTCTTCGATTTCGGCGTCGTGGAACTCAATCACCTCGCCGGAGCGCATATCGATGAGGTGGTCGTGGTGTTCGTCCGGCGTCTCCTCATAGCGCGCGCGCCCGTCGCCGAAGTCATGCCGGTCGAGGATGCCGGATTCTTCGAACAGGCGAACGGTTCGGTAAATCGTCGCGATGGAAATACCCGGATCGATGGCGACCGCCCGGCGATACAGCTCCTCGACGTCCGGATGATCGGTCGCGTCTGACAGCACACGCGCAATGATTTTGCGCTGTTCCGTCATTTTGAGCCCCTTCACGAGGCACCGCTGTTCTAAGTTGCCCGGCATGTCGCCATGCTACCGCGATCGCGCTGCGTGGTCATCGGGTCGGCGGACGCCGCTTTTTACCGCGTTTTGTCCCGAGCCCGATTTTCTTGGCCAGGTCGCTGCGTTGCTGCGCGTAGGCCGGCGCCACCATCGGATAGTCCGAAGGAAGGCCCCAGCGCTCGCGGTACGCGTCGGGCGTCATGTTGTACCGGGTCTTGAGGTGGCGCTTGAGCATCTTGAGTTTTTTGCCATCTTCCAGGCAAACGATGTACTCAGGCATCACTGATTTCTTAATCGGCACGGCGGGATTGGGGCGTGTCGCGGCAGGCGGCGGCGCATTGCCGAGGCCGGACAGCGCCGCATAGACCTGCTGGATCAGGCTCGGCAAATCGGTGATCGCGACCGTATTGTTGGACACGTGCGACGCGACAATATCGGTCGTCAGCGCCAAAAGCTCACTAGAGCGGGGCTGGTCGGCCATCGCGTTCTTATTCCTTCTACTTGCATCTATTGTAGCCAATATATAGAGAGCAATTCTGGCCAAGCAACCGTCAAGAATCTGTAAGCGAGGTGAAGTGCCCGCAAAGTCAAGGCTTGCCGCCGATCACTTGATCGATATCACTGGCGACGTCTGCCCGATCACCTTCGTGAAGACCAAGTTAGCGCTTGAGAAAATGGCCCCGGGTCAAGTTTTGGGGGTGGATTTGCGCGGGCGCGAGCCGCTCGACAACGTGCCGCGCTCGGCGACGGAGGCTGGGCACGAGGTCCTGGCCATCGAGCCGACCCTGCAATCGGCCGGTCCTGGCGCGGTCCACCGGATCTTCATTCGACGACGCTAGTCGCGGCCAAATTCGCCCGCAGAACCAGGGCGTCGCCGCCGCCGTCTAGGCCCGCGTAGTAGTCCGGTCGCCGGCCCACCGCGGCAAACCCAGCCTGCCGGTAGAGGGCGATCGCCGCCGGATTGTTCTCGGCGACCTCGACGAACAGCATGCGGGCGCCACCCTCCGTGGCCCGCTCCATGGCATCCGCCAACAGCGCCGCCCCGACCCCGGTCCGGCGCGCGGCGGGGCGTACGCCGATGCTGATGATTTCAGCCTCGTCGGCGGCGACCCGAGTGATATGAAAGCCGCCCGGGCCGTCCGGCAAATCAGCCACGCCGGCGAAGGCGCCCGGCATCGCCAGCAGCTGGTCCATCTCGACCGCCGACCAAGGCACCGAAAAGCACGCCGCATGCAGCGCCGCCAGAACCGCCTGGTGCGGCTCCAGCACCGGCGGATCGAGGCGTCTTATCGCGATCATGGCGACGGCAACTTGGCGTCGGGCGCCCGCAAATAGAGCGGGCTTGGCGGCGCCGCAAAATGCGCCGGCCCGTGCCGCTGCAGACGCGCGGCCGCGAGGCCGGCCAGGACGGCTGCTTGGGGTAGCACCTCTCCGGCTGCCACCGTCGCCCCCGGGCCAAGGCGGTCGGCCGCCAAAAGCGCACCGCTGCCGACCAAACGCAGGGGTCGCTCAGGGAAAGCCGCCGCAAGGTCGGCCACTGCGAGAAGTTGTGGCGCGGGGCTTTCTTTCGGGGTCGCGCCGATGCGCTGGGCGTAGATCTCGCCGCGACGGGCATCTTGCACCACGAGAATTGGGGCGGGGTCGGTCGGCAGCTGCGCACTGGCTGCAATGACCTCGAGCGTCGAGACGCCGATGACCGGACAACCGATGGTCAGGGCAAAGCCGCGGGCGGTCGCCAGGCCAATCCGAATCCCCGTAAAAGTGCCGGGGCCGCGCGTCACCGCGATGGCGCCGACGGCGGCGAGGTCGACGCCGGCTTGCGCGCACACCGCCTGGACCATGGGCACCAGCGCTTCGGCGTGGCCGCGCGCCATGGGCACGAAGTGGTCAGCAATTGGGGCTCCGTCGCGCCACAGTGCAACCGAACAGGTCGCTAATGAAGTATCCAGTGCGAGAAGTAACATTGAACTCATGGTAGCGTGCCGCGCTGATGACCGTTTGGGAAAACCTGACCGAGATATCCGAGACCGCCGACGGTGTCGCCCTGCAAATCGCCTATGCGGGCGCTAGCAATTTCACCGGGACGCCGATCTATGCCCGCGAGGCTTGCTACTTACACCAAGACGCGGCTGCCTGCCTGCGCCATGCAGTCGATTTGGCGGGGCAGATCGGATTTCGCCTGCGCGTCTTCGATGCCTATCGCCCGACCGAGGCCCAGTGGCGGCTATGGGCGCACACGCCTGACCCCGATTTCGTCGCCGATCCACGGCGCGGCTCGCCGCATTCGCGCGGTGCGGCGATCGACCTGACGCTTGAGAATGCCGCCGGCGAGGTCCTTGAAATGGGCACCCCGTTTGACGACTTCACAGTTCAGTCCCATCACGGACGCACCGATATCGGACCCAGCGCGCAACGCAACCGCGCCCTGTTGTTGGGTATCATGACCGCCGCGGGGTGGGACTATTATCGGAACGAATGGTGGCACTATCAGCTGTTCAACGCGCGGCGGTATCCGTTGCTCAGTGATCGTGCCGCCGGCACGCAAATGATGGCTTAGGACGATGACAAGACGAATTTGGCAGGCAGCATTGGGATTTCTTCTCGGCGCGCTGTGGCTGGCACCGGCCGCGCCGGTTCTGGCGCAAGGCGCGAGCGAGGGCGGCGCCGTCATTTTGATGTATCACCGCTTCGGCGAGGCGGACTACCCGAGCACCAATATTCAGGTCGCTCAGATCGACGCCCAACTAAAGATGCTAAGCGACGGCGGTTTCACCGTTCTACCGTTGCCCGACATCGTGGCGGCGTTTGAGCGCGGGGAAACACTGCCTGATCGCACCATCGCAATCACCATCGACGACGCCTTTCGCTCGATCCACGACGTGGCGTGGCCCAAGTTCCAGGCAGCTGGCATCCCGTTCACGGTGTTCGTGGCAACCGATCTGGTCGATCGCGGCCATAGCAATTACATGACCTGGGACCAGATTCGCGCGCTGCACCAAGCCGGCGTGACAATCGGCAATCATTCGGTGAGCCACCCGCACCTGCCGGACCAAGATCTCGCGGTCGTCCGCCACGAAATCGAAACCGCGCAAAAACGGTTAACCGAGGAACTCGGCGAGGCGCCAACGTTGTTCGCCTACCCGTACGGCGAGACCTCGCAGGCCATCGCCGAAATCGTCGAGGAAATGGGCTTCAAAGCCGCGCTGGGCCAACATTCTGCGGTCGCGTTCGCGGCCCACGACCGGTACTACCTGCCGCGGTTCGCCCTCAACGAGAATTTCGGCGCGCGGGAGCGTTTCGAATTGATCGTCAATGCCTTGCCGCTGCCGGTAAGCGATGTCACACCCGCCGACCCGACGTTGAGCGTCAATCCGCCGCCGTTTGGGTTCACGATCGAGCCGCCGGCCGAAAATCTGGCCAGCCTGAATTGTTTTGCGTTTGCCCAAGGTGGTGCCATCGATCTGACGCTGCAGCGGCTCGGCGGCACCCGCGTTGAAGTGCGTTTTGCACAACCCTTGCCGCCCGGACGCGGGCGCATCAACTGCACGATGCCCGCCGAAGACGGCCGTTGGCGCTGGTTTGGCATGCAGTATTACATTCCCGCGCGCTAGAGTGCGCTGATGACCAATAAACTCAAAGAAAAGCTGCAGCGCGGCGAGACCTGCATCGGGTGCTGGGTTGGGCTGAACAGCCCGGCGGTAACCGAAGTGCTCGCCGGTGCCGGTTTCGATGCGTTGTTGATCGACTACGAGCACGGTGAGGGCACTGTGTCCGATCTGGTCCATCACCTGCGTGCTGCAAACGGATCGGGCACCACGATGTTGGTGCGCATCCCAAGCGACAGTACCCACGAGATCAAACGCGCGCTGGATAGCGGCGCGTCGGGGATCATGGTGCCGGGCGTCGAATCGGCGGCCCAGGCGCAGCGGATTGTTGACCAATGCCGCTATCCGCCAGATGGCAGCCGGGGCGCCGCAGGCTCGATCCGAGCCGGGCGTTATGGCCGCAACTGGAAGGACTATGTCGCCACAGCCAACGACGATGTCCTGGTGTTGTGCCAAATTGAATCGCGGGCGGCGGTGGAGCGCATCAGCGAAATCGCCGTGGCCGGTGTCGATTCGCTGTTCATCGGTCCGATGGACTTATCGGGCAGTCTCGGCAAACTAGGTCAGTTCGGCGATTCCGAGGTGCAGGCGGTTCTCGCGCAAGCCGAACGCCATATTCTCGCGACCGGCGCCGTTTTGGGGTCGATCGACACCGCACCGGGCGGGTTCGACCGGCTGTCGGGCCGGGGCTATCGGTTGGTTTTCGCTGCGAGCGACATCGACCTATTGCGGCGGGGCGCGCTCGGCGTCGTCGGATCGCCTGTCTAGGAGTCGATCGCTCGGTGGCTCACCGCGCCGAGGCGGGCCGCATCCAAACCGTCTAGTTCGTTGCTGGTGATGAGCCCGACAATCGCACCAACATAATGCGCGCCGCGTTGGGAGTAGCGCGTCATGGTCTTCGCCAAGGCAATCGAATCGATTGGCTTACTATTGCGACGAAGCGCCGCGCGCTCTTTGCGAAATTCGCGGTAGGCACGGTGATTGTTGAGATTGCGAATGTATTGGCGAACCGAATCGGTGAGCGTCGGAAACGCCTTGACCTCGTGCCGCGCGCCGTCTTCGCGCTCAAGTGGAACGAGACCTGCGCCCTTGCTGAAGGTCCACTGCCCGAACACGGCATTGCCGTGCAACGCAAAGCGTGACGTGCCCCAACCCGACTCTTCGATACCTTGTGCTAACGCTAGGCCGACCGGCACTTGGTCATGGCGGTGCAGGAGTCCGGCGAGATCGCGCGGAACGAGACCGTAGGAAGCGGAGAGGCCATCAAGCCACGCGGCGTCGGTCGGCGTCAGCGCTTGGCCCGCCACGATGCGGTCGCGCAACATTTCGATGCGCGCGCGGTCGGCGAGAATTTCTTCGTTTGCGCGGAGTACTAACGGCAGCAACGACCGAATAAAGAGCGACTTGCGCTTAGGCACCGACTGAACCGTCGGCAAGTCTTTGGGCAACTGACTCAGGAACACCCGCGGCACACTGATATCGTCGCGGCGAATGTCGGCAAGGAAATAGCCGAGCCGTTGGTATTCATCGAGGAGACTGGCGGCGTCGGGCACGGTGACCGCATTGCCGGTAAAGGCAGCCAGCGGTCGCACGCCGGGCCCGACAAGCTGCGGCATACCCTCGGCGTTGACCGAGACGACAAGGTCGATCCCCGGCGCCGGGCGCGCTGCAAATACTACTTCGTCAATCGGACTTGCACCGGCGTAAATCGCCAAACCAAACAGAACTGAAAACCCCGCGCAGACCCTAAAAACCGACACGCCAAACCGTCGACGAGGAGTCATAATCGCATTTATCTCAAAATTCCCTGATCGCTGGAGCGCAATATACGGGGTTCGATTCGGCGGACAACCACTAGAAGCGGTTTTTTGGGCCGCGCGGCGACACGATTCCGCCAGCACGCCATGCCCGCAGATTGTAGGCAAACAATAAAGAAATGGTTATGGTTAACGGCTTAGCCGAAGATCTTCTAAACCGCTGTTAAGAGGTACGCGGGCCCGGCGGAAAAGTTGTCCACAACTTATTTTTGGGGTTGGCCGCCGTCAGGTCAGCAAATCGAGCTGCGCGTCGGACAGATTGCCGGGCACGACCGTGACCGGCACGCGCATCGCGCCCGACATTTTTCCGGCGAGTTGGCTAACCAGCGGCCCCGGCCCTTCTGAGCCTGTGCCCGCACCCAACACAAGAATGCGAATCGTTTTGTCCTCTTCAATCAACTTGACGACGACTTCGCGCACGTCGCCTTCGCGGACCACCAACTCGGGCAAGATCGTTGATTGCTGCTGCACTTCGGCCGCAAGTTTCTTGAGGAGTTCGTCCGCTTCTTCGCGCGCCTCTTCGCGCATGCGTTCTTCGACAGAGAGCCAATGCTGAAAATCTACGGGGTCGATCACGCGCAATAGCGTGACGCCCGCACCAGTGCGGTGCGCCCGCCGCCACGCAAATCGCAATGCTTTGCGACATTCCGGCGTGTCGTCGACGACGACAAGAAACTGACGCGCCTCAAGCGAATCGGACATGGGTCGAATCAGACATGGGTCGCTCCGCAAATGAGCGTTAACTTGAACCCATAAAACGCGCCGCCGCAAGCCGTGACAAACGTTACTGACTAGGGGTGAAGGAATCCGACGATATCTTGCACCTCGCGCAAGATCGGCGCCGCCAACGCCTGCGCGCGGTCGGCGCCGTCGCGTAGAACCGCATCGATATGGCCTACGTCATCCAGCAGGCGCCGCATCTCGGCGGTAATGGGCGATAGTTTTGCAATGGCTAAATCAGCGAGGTCGTTTTTGAAGCCAGCGAATTGCGCGCCCTCGAATTTGGCACAAACGGCATCCCGGTCGATGTCGGCGAGCGCCGCGTAAATGCCGATGAGGTTGTTGGCCTCCGGTCGGTCGACGAGGTCTCGGGCGACCCCAGGCAGCGGCAGCGCATCGGTGCGGGCCTTGCGAATTTTCTGCGCGATCAAATCGGGCGCGTCGGTCAGGTTGATCCGCGTGTAATCGGATTCGTCGGACTTGCTCATCTTCTTGGTACCGTCGCGCAGGTTCATGACCCGCGTTGCTTCGCCAAAGATCAACGGTTCAGTGAGCGGAAAGAAGTCGACGCCATAGGCGTCGTTGAATGAGCCGGCAATGTCGCGGGTCAGCTCGAGGTGCTGCTTTTGGTCCTCGCCCACCGGCACGTGCGTGGCCTTGTAGGCCAGAATATCGGCCGCCATCAGCACAGGATAAACGTAGAGCCCAGCCGACGCGGTCTCGCGATTCTTGCCGGCCTTGTCCTTGAACTGGGTCATTCGGTTGAGCCAACCGAGCTTGGCCACGCAATTGAAGATCCAAGCGAGTTCCGCGTGCGCCGTGACCTGCGACTGATTGAAGATGATCGATCCCTTGGGATCGATCCCGGCGGCGATCAAACTCGCGGCGACCTCGCGGGTGCTGGCGCGTAGCGCGTGCGGATCTTGCGGCAGGGTGATGGCGTGAAGATCGACCACGCAATAGATGCACTCATAGTCCGCCTGCAAGCGCGCCCAATTACGAATGGCGCCCAGGTAGTTGCCGAGATGCAGATTCCCAGTGGGTTGCACCCCAGAAAAGATCCGTTTTGTCGCCGTCATCGGCTGCGTCCTTTACACGGAAGGCCGGTCTTATGGCGTGGTTGTTCGCGCCGGGTCAAGGCGCGGCCCGTGGTCGGCGCATCAGGGCGCGCAATTCGCCAAGGCGCATCGCGCCACTGAGGTGCGCCCCGGTACCGAAAATGACCAAGCCCAGACCGACCAGCCCCGCCAATCCGGCGATCCGGGTGCCGGGCGCTTGTAGAACACCGGCCAAGTTCAAGGCGTCACGGGCGAACCAGAGGGCCAGCGCCATGACCACCGTAACCCCGACCGTGCGCACTAATCGGCGACGCAAACGGGGGTCGAGATGGAGGTGACCGCGACGCCGCAATCCATCTGCAAGCAAGGCCACATTGAGCCACGCCGCCAGCGCCGTCGCCAGCGCCAGCCCGACATGCGCAAGCGGCCAAATCAAGATGAGGTTCAAGCACAGGTTGACGATCATCGCGATGATCGCGATTCGCACCGGGGTTCTGGTGTCTTTACGGGCGAAATAGCCAGGGGTGAGAACCTTGATGAGCACGTAGGCCGGCAGGCCCACGACATAACCAATGAGCGCAAACGCAGTGGCCTGGCTGGCGGTTGAATCGAATGCGCCGCGTTCGAATAAGACGGAGACGACGGCCGGCGCGAGGACCACCAAGGCGGCGGTCGCCGGCAGCGTCAGGAAAAGCGCAACTTCAATCGCCCGGTTCTGGCTGTCAGCGGCGCCCGCGGAATCACCGGCCGCCACTTGGCGCGACAGCAACGGCAGCAACGCGGTGCCAACGGCAATCCCGATGACACCCAGCGGCAACTGATTCACGCGATCGGCAAAATAGAGAAAGGAGATCGAGCCCTCGGGCAGCAACGAGGCGATGATGATGTCGGTCAAAAGGTTGATCTGTACGACACCAGCACCGACGGCCGCCGGCAACATGAGCCACAGCAGCTCACGCACTCGCGGCGTCAAACGCGGTCGCGGCAGTCGCAACCGGTAGCCGGCGCGCGCCAACGCGCTAGCGACCCAGACGAACTGGATCACGCCGGCGACCGCGACGCCCCAGGCCAGCGCATGGCCAGGCGTCGCAAAGCTGCGCGCGCCCAGTCCGAGAAAGGCAATAAGCGTCACATTGAGCAGGATCGGCGTCGCCGCGACGGCGGCAAAACGCCCGACGCTGTTAAGTATCCCGCCCGCGAGCGACACCAGGCTGATGAAAAGCAAATAGGGAAAAGTCAGGCGGGTCAGCGTGACGGTCAAATCGAACTTCTCGGGCTCGTCGATGAACCCCGGTGCGAGCCCGTACATCGCCAGCGGCATCGCGATCTGCACAACCGTCACAAAGATGAACAGCGTGACCAGCAAAACGGCCAAGGCCTGCTCGGCGAACGCTTGCGCCGCGGCCTTGCCGTCACGTTCGAGAATGCCCGAGAACATCGGCACGAAGCCCGCGTTGAACGCACCCTCGGCGAAGAGCCGGCGAAAGAAGTTGGGCAGTTTGAACGCGACGAAAAACGCGTCGGCGACAAGCCCGGTGCCGAGAATTGCCGCCACCAGAATATCGCGGACAAATCCCAGAATTCGGCTCAGCAGCGTGTAGCTGCCGATCGTGGCAATGGCGCGAGCCAGAGTCATGAGCAGGAGATCATGGGTAGGCGATCATGGGCATTTGGCGTTCGTGGGCATACTGGTATCGTGCGCGACTTTTGTTGACCATACCGGCACCCCGCAGTGAATAGCAAAATCCCCGGCGGCATCACACTGCTGCTTATCTTGGCCGCGTTCTCCGCATCGGCGCCGATGTCGGTCGACATGTATCTGCCCAGCCTACCGGAACTCGCCCGCGACCTTGGAACGAACTCGGGTCAAGTCCAGCTAACCTTGAGCGCCTTTTTGCTGGGTTTTGCCTTCGCGCCGATCGTATGGGGGCCGCTGTCGGACCGTTACGGGCGCAAACCCATCCTCTATATCGGCCTGACGATCTTTGTCGGCGCCAGCGTTGGCGCGGCGCTAAGCCCGTCAATCGATGTACTGATCGGGTTTCGTTTTCTTCAGGCGCTGGGCGGATCGGCCGCGTCGGCGCTGTCCCGCGCGATCGTGCGCGACCGCTATGGCCGCGAGGACGCCGCGCGGACATTGTCGCTGTTGTTCATGGTGATGAGCGTGGCACCCATGGTCGCACCCATCCTTGGCGGTCAGGTCTTGGTATTTCTTGGATGGCGGGCGATTTTCTGGGCGCTGGCCGGTTTCGGCGTGATCTGCCTGATGATTGCCGTCTATCCATTGCGCGAAACGCTCGCGCCCGAGCGGCGTACCACGCATCACGTTGGCGAAATGGCGAAGTCCTATGGGGCGTTGCTGCGCAACCGGCGGTTTTTCGGCTACGCGTTGTGCCAAAGCCTGAGTTTCGCGGCCATGTTCGCTTACATCGCGGGCTCGCCCTTCGTGTTGATCGAATTGCTTGGGGTGGCGCCGGAATTTTATGGGTTCTTGTTTGCCGCCCATGTCGTCGCACTGATGGCGGGCAGTTTCATCAATAGCCGGTTGGTCACGCGACTTGGCGTGGACCGGATGCTGCTGATCGGCACCGTCGGCTTGGCGAGCGGCGGGGTATTGGTCTTGATCGCGGGTGCAACGGCGGCACCGCTGAGCGTCCTTTTGATGGCCGTCGTTTTCATGATGTTGTTCGTCACCATGATTGGCGCCAACGCAACGGCGGGCGCCCTGAGCGAATTTTCTCATATGGCCGGTACGGCGTCGGGGTTTTTGGGCATGACCCAGTTTGCCATCGGCGCGGGCGCCGGTGCGCTGGTCGCGCTATTCCACGATGGGACTGCGGTGCCGTTGACCGCGGTGATGATGGCGGGCGGGATCCTCGCACTCGCGGTGCGCCTGACCATCCTGCGCGGTAGCGGGGCGGCGGCAGCGGCGGACTGAGCGCTATTCGGCGGCGGCGATCGCGAGCGCCACGCGTTCGTTGCCTTCGTGCAGCGCCGCTAGGATCGCGCTGCGGATCTTTTCAATCTTGCTGTCGTGCGTAATCTTAAGCCCGAAGACATCCTTGACATAAAAGACGTCGACGGCGCGCTCGCCGTAGGTCGTGATCTGCGCGCTAGCGATCGACACCCCGGCGCCCGAGATCGCCCGTGTCACGTCATACAGCAGCCCGTCACGGTTGAGCGCGTTGATCTCCACCACGGTGTAGACGTTGGACGCGTTGTTATCGATGAGCACGCGAGGCTGGATCGTGAAAACCCGCGCCCGGCTGGGTAAGCGGCTGGGCCGTTCGGCCAATGTATCGGCGAGGCGGCGCTGCCCCCCCAGCACCTCCTCGATGGCGGTCCTGAGGTTCTTGCGTTTACCACCACCGACGAAGGGGCGGCGTTCGGAATCCTGCAACCAAAATGTATCGATCGCCATGCCGTCCGACGACGTGTGAATCCGCGCGTCCACAATGCTGGCTCCGACGAGCGCGATCGCGCCGGCGAGCCGCGAAAACAACCCGGGATGATCGGTCGCGTAAACCGATAGTTCTGTCACGGCGGCAAAATCATCGACATAGGTACCGATCGCGAGATGTTGGCCCGTTGCGTCAGCGTCGCGAATCAGATTGGCATGGCGAGCCTGGGTTTCGGTATCGAGGCCAAGCCAATACGGGCGGTAAAAGCGCTCGGCATAAGGCGCGAAGACATCTTCCGGCCACGACAGCACATCGCGCACCCCCGCTGCCGCCGCCGCTCGCCGCTCTTCGCCGCTGGTTTCATCAAAGGCGCCGGTCAGCGCGTCGCGCGTTGCGTTGTAGAGGTCGCGCAACAGCTCGCCCTTCCAACCGTTCCACCGTCCCGGACCGACCGCCCGAATGTCGGCGACGGTGAGGATCACAAGGAGGCGCAGCCGTTCCACGCTCTGCACCAACGCTTTGAAATCGACAACGGTCTTGGGGTCATGGATATCGCGTTTGAACGCGGTGTGGCTCATCGACAGGTGCCAGCGCACCAACCACGCGACGGTCTCGACCTCGTCGGGATCGAGGCCGAGGCGCGGTCCAAGTTCTTGCGCCACTTGTTCGCCCAACGCGGAATGATCGCCGCCGCGCCCTTTGGCGATGTCGTGCAACAATACCGCGAGATACAACACCCGGCGCGACAGCACCTCTTTGACAATCACGCTGGCGAGCGGATGATCGTCTTTGAGTTCGCCTGCCTCGATGCGGGCAAGAACGCCGATCGCCCGGATGGTGTGCTCGTCCACTGTGTACACGTGGTACATGTCGTGCTGCATTTGCGCCACGACGCGGCCGAAATCTGGAATGAAGCGGCCCAACACACCGGCTTCGTTCATCCGGCGCAGCGCTTTTTCCGGCGACTTGCGCGACGTCAATATCTTCATGAACAGCGCGTTGGCGTCCGCGTCATGCCGGACACCGTCGTCGATGCGTTTCAGCGCGCGGGTAATGTATTTGATCGCATCAGGGTGAATGTCGCGGTCGTGTTCTTGCGCAACCGCAAACAGACGGATCATCGCCACCGGATCGTTCTTGAAGGCATCCGGATCGGCCACGGTCAATCGGCCGCCGTCGTCAACGAACCCCTGGAGTTCGCGCCGGAACAGCCCCAACCGAGACAGCGCAAGGACCGGTCTGCGGCGTTGCTGGTGTTCGAGGCTGGCACAAAAAATACGCGTTAGGTCGCCGACCTCTTTGGCCACTAGATAATAATGCTTCATGAAGCGTTCGACGTTGGAGGTGTGGCCCTTGTCGCGGTAACGCAGCAGTCGGCTGGTGTCGGGCTGAACATCGAAAGTAAGCCGCTCTTCGGCACGGCCTGCCATGTAGTGAAGCGTGCAGCGCACTGCCCACAGGAAATTCTCCGCGCGGCGAAAACGGCGCAATTCGTCGGCGGTCAGGACGCCCAGTTCGACGAGGCCATCCACATCGCGGATGTCGTAGACGTATTTGGCGATCCAAAACAGCGTGTGCAGATCGCGCAGGCCACCTTTGCCGTCCTTGACGTTGGGTTCGACCAAGTAACGCGAATCGCCCAGGCGTTTATGCCGCGAATCGCGCTCGGCCAGTTTGGCTTCAACGAAATCGTGCCCCGTACCGTCGATGACATCTTTGGAGAAGCGCGCGTGCAGCTCATCGAACAACGCGCGGTCGCCCCAAATGTAGCGCGCCTCGAGAATGGCCGTGCGGATCGTGACGTCGCTCTTGGCAAGACGAATGCACTCGTCGATTGAGCGGGTCGATTGACCAACGGTGAAGCCAAGGTCCCAGAGGAAATAGAGCAAGTACTCGACCGTCTGTTCGCCCCACGGCGTCAGTTTGTAGGGGTAGAGAAAAAGTAGATCGACATCGGAGTAGGGCGCCATTTCAGCCCGCCCATAACCCCCAACAGCCACCACCGACAGGCGTTCCTGCGCGGTCGGGTTGGTCGCGCGGTAGACGTGTTGTGTGGTGTGGTCGTATAGCGCCCGCACCACCTGATCGACCAGGAAAGCGTTGGCCCGCGCCGTGTCGAGGCCGGAGCGGTGGGCCTCAAAGCGGTCGCGAATGACCTGGCGGCCATGGTCGAGCGCGGCACGCACGAGCGCCAGCACACGCGCTCGGGTCTTGGTGCTGCGCGCCGAATCGCTCGCGGCAATGTCAGCGATGTCCGCCGCCAACTGGCGGCGGTCGATAATGTCTCGCTGTGCGGTGACTTTATTCATGGTTTTGGATCGCAGCGCCCAAGGGCGGCATCTGATAAAGATAAGCGCGCTGTGGTGCGGCTGCACGCGAAAACGGTGCCGGAACGCTTTACCGCGCGCCTAACCGGGCTATAGGCTGGCCCGCCGCCGAGCAAGAGGGAGTGAACGGCATGAATACGACTGGCGCACCATCGCGCTCAATGGCCGTGCCGCTTGCCCTGCTGGTGGGCGGCGGCATTATTTATGGCACCTTCTTTTCGGCCAATCGCATCGCCGTCGACCACGGCGTACCGTCGATGGCACTCGCGTTCTGGCAATCGCTGTTCGGCGGCGGCGCGCTATTGGTGGTTTCGATCATCCTGCGCGACCTGCCGCGCCTCAGCGGCGCCCATCTGCGGCAGTACGGCTTTACCGCGATCTTCAGCTTTACCATCCCGCTCGTTGCCCTGACCTACGCCGCGCCCAACCTGCCAGCCGGATTGCTGACACTGGTGCTCACGCTGACGCCGGCGCTGACCTATATCTTCGCCTTTGCCGCACGGTTGGAAAAATTCAACTTGTGGAGCACCGGCGGACTGCTGGCCGGGCTGCTTGGCGTTGTCTTGATCGTCCAGCCCTGGACCTGGGGCGACGTTGGCGCCGGTGTGTCCGGCATCTGGTTTCTGGTCGCGCTTGTCGCGCCGCTCGGTTACGCCGCCAACAATGTCGTGGTCGCGCTGATCCGGCCCGCGGAAGCGACAACGTTGCAGCTCTCCACCGGGGTGCTCGTCTTCGCAACCGTTGTCATGTTTCCGTTCATGTTGGCGATTGACGGCTTTTACTTTTTCCCCGGCGCCGGGATCGAAGGAATCGGGGCGACGGCGTGGGCCGGGTTTACCGACATCGTGATCTTTTTAGTCTTGTTCGAAGTCATCCACCGCGCCGGACCGGTATTCTTCTCGCAGTTCAACTACATCGTGCTGGCCGCTGGGATCATTTGGGCGTTCATTATTTTCCAAGATGGATTCGAGCCCATCGTGTGGGCCGCAATTGCCTGCATGGCGGTGGGACTGTACCTAGCCAACCGCGGCACCAACCAATCGATTCTCGATCGCGCGGCCGACCAAGCCGCCAAGGGGTAACCATTTGACCGATTCGACGACCACCGCCGGCGCCGGCCAACCGGCCGCGCCGAAAGCCGTTCCTTCAATGCTGGTACCTTGGCTGCTGCTAATCGGCGGCGCCTCGATCTATGGCAGTTTCTTTAGCGCGAGCAAGTTTGCCTCCGACGGCGGCGTGCCGTTCATCGCCTTCACCTTTTGGCAATCCGCTATCGGCGGCTGCATTTTGCTCGCGCTCGCCGCGGCCACAGGCAATCTGCCACGGATGCGGCGCGACCATCTTGCCTCGTACGCGGTGACCTCGATGCTGGGCGTCGTGATGTCGGTGATCGTGCTGGCCTTTGTCGCCAGCAAGCTCCAAGCAGGTGTGATTACGCTCGCGATCACCCTGACCCCCGGTATTACCTATTTGTTTGCCGTGATGGCGGGCGTCGACCGCTGGCGCGTGTTGAGTTTGTCCGGCGTCGCATTGGGCCTTGCCGGGATCGCGGTCTTAGTTATTCCCGAAGGCGGTCTGCCGACCGGCGATTCAGTCGTGTGGGTCTTACTGTTGCTGATCGTGCCCGTGTGCTTCGCCGCCAACAATGTTTTCGTGGCCGTCGTGCGGCCGCCGGAAGCGACTTCGGTGATGCGCGCCACCGGCCTTGTGGTCGGCGCGGCGATCATTTCGTTCGTCATCATGATGGCGACCGAGGGGTTCTACCCGCTATGGGAGGCCACCGGCATGGGCCTATGGGGCGTGTTGTGGGCCGGCGGCATCAACGGCATCACCTTCTTTTGCATGTTCGAGATTATTCGCCGCGCCGGTCCCGTGTTCTTCGCCCAGTACAATTACGTCATCGTGATTGCCGGGCTGGTTTGGTCACAGGCGATTTTCAACGAGGCACTGAGCACCTGGTTCTGGTTAGCCTTCGCCGCCATGTTGGCTGGGCTGTACTTCGCCAACCTCGGCGCCAAACGCGGCATGCAGGAAGCGGCGGCAGCCGGCTGACCCTCGTGCCGAATTCCCGACCGGTTCCGGTAGGCCTTTTGCTGCCCACATTGTTGCTGCTTGTCGCGGGCGCGGCCTATGGCAGCATCTTGGCCGCCAATCGCATTGTCGGCGAAGCCGGGTTCTCGGTTATTCCCTACATGTTTTGGCAAGCTGCGTTGGGCGGCGTTCTGGTGACTGCAATCAATCTAGTGCGCGGCGCGCGCGCGAGCTGGCGTCCCAAACATGCCGGGCATTATGTGGTCTCGGCGACATTCGGGATGCTGTTGCCGTTCGGCGCACTAAGCGTGGTGGCGACAGAATTGCCAACAGGCGTGGTGACGTTGGTCGTCACATTGGTCCCGGCACTCACCTACGCAATGGCGTTTGCCCTCCGGGTAGAACCGTTTCGCGCGATGAGTGTCGCCGCGCTGTTATTGGGGTTTGTCGGCGTTTTGATGATCGCGTTGCCGCAGGGCAGCCTGCCCGACCCAGCCGCCGCGATCTGGATTTTGCCGGCGCTGATCGCGCCGCTGGCGGCATCGACCAACAACGTATTGGTGGCCACGTTGCGGCCACCGGACTCGGATTCGCTGACGCTGGTCGGCGCGGTTCTGTTGGCCGCCACCATCATCATGTTCCCGATTGCCTTAGCGACGAATGGCCTGGACGCATTCTGGTCGTCTTGGACCATTGCCGGCGGGGTGATTTGGGCGGCGGCGGTGCAGGTCGTTGGCTATTACGCGCTGTACGAAGTGATCCGGCGCGCCGGACCGGTGTTCTTTTCGCAAGCGTCCTACATCATCGTTCTGTCGGGCTTGGCCTGGGCGCTGCTGCTGTTCGGCGAGCGCCCCAGCCCATGGGTGTGGGGCGCGGTCGTGGCGATGGTTGCTGGGTTGGTGTTGGCCAATTTGGCCACCCAAAAGTCGCCCAAATCGTCCAACGCTGAATGAGATCCAACGTGGGGATCGCCACCGCCCTCTTGCTTCTGGGCGGGATCTGCTACGGCAGTTTGTTTGCCGCCAACAAGGTCATTGCCGATGCCGGCTTTCCGGTGCTGGCCTATTTGTTTTGGCAAGCGTTGCTGGGCGGCTTGATCCTTCTGGCCTTACAGAGTTTGCGCGGACGGCGACCCGGCCTGAGCCCGCGCGCGCTTGGTCACTACGTCGCGTCGGCGTCGTTTGGGATGCTGATCCCCACCGGCGTACTGTCGCTGGTGGCCGATAAGATACCGGCCTCTGTCCTGACGTTGACGATGACGCTGGTGCCATCGTTGACCTATGTGCTGGCCTTCGTACTGCGCGTCGAATCGTTTCGCTGGTTGAGTATCGCGGCGATTCTGCTGGGGCTGGGCGGCGTGTTGTTGATCGTGCTGCCCGACGGCGGGTTGCCGGACGCCAGCGCGGCGATCTGGATTCTCCCCGCGTTGCTCGCGCCGATCTCGGCGGCGGCGAACAATTTGATCGTCGCGACACTGCGACCGCCGGACTCGGGGTCATTGGCGTTGGGCGCCGCCGTCCTGCTCGGCGCCGCGGTCGTGGTGCTGCCGGTCGCCGCCGTCACCGGCAACCTCGTTGTGTTCTGGGACTCGCCTGCCGGCCTGACCGGCGTGCTGTGGGCGGGTGTCTCGCAAGCTGTCGGGTTCTTCTGTCTCTACGAGGTGATTCGCCGCGCCGGCCCGGTGTTCTTTTCACAAATTTCCTACGTCATCGTCGCCTGCGGCATCGGCTGGGGTTTTGCGCTGTTTGCCGAACGACCGAGCGCTTGGGTGTGGGCCGCTGTCGCGTTGATGACATTAGGTTTGGGCTTGGCCAATGCGTCGCTAACGCGATCCCCATCAATCGCCAAGAACGGTTGATGCGGGCGCCCGCACCGTTACACTTACGTCACCACAGGGGAGAATAATCATGGACGTCAAAGCCGCCGTCGCCTTTGAGGCCGGCAAGCCGCTGTCGATCGAAACCGTGCAACTGGAAGGCCCGCGTGCCGGCGAGGTCTTGGTCGAGGTACGCGCCACCGGCATTTGCCACACCGACGAATTCACCCTGTCGGGCGCCGACCCTGAAGGACTATTCCCGGCGATCCTCGGGCACGAGGGCGCGGGGGTCGTTGTCGATATCGGCGCCGGCGTGACCAGCGTGAAAAAGGGCGACCACGTCATCCCGCTGTACACGCCGGAATGCCGGCAGTGCGCATACTGCCTGTCCGGCAAGACCAACCTGTGTCAGGCAGTCCGCGAAACCCAGGGCCGTGGCCTGATGCCCGACGGCACCAGCCGCTTCAAGTTGGGCAAAGACCCAATCTTGCACTACATGGGCACCTCGACCTTTGCCAACTACACCGTGTTGCCCGAAATCGCAGTGGCGAAGATTCGCGAAGACGCGCCCTTCGACAAGGTCTGTTACATCGGCTGCGGTGTCACCACCGGCATCGGCGCGGTGATCAACACCGCCAAGGTCGAGCCGGGCGCCAACGTCGTGGTGTTCGGCCTCGGCGGCATCGGACTGAACGTGATCCAGGGGTGCCGGATGGTCGGCGCCAACATGATTGTCGGCGTCGATCTCAACCCCGGCCGCCAAGCGATGGCCGAGCGATTCGGCATGACCCACTTCGTCAACCCAAAGGAAATCGAGGGCGACTTGGTGGCCTATCTCGTCAACCTGACCAAGGGCGGCGCGGATTACAGCTTTGAGTGCATTGGCAATACCGATGTCATGCGCGATGCGTTGGAGTGTTGTCATAAGGGCTGGGGCGAGAGCGTGATCATCGGCGTCGCGCCAGCGGGCGCTGAGATTTCCACCCGGCCGTTCCAGTTGGTGACGGGCCGGGTGTGGCGCGGCAGCGCGTTCGGTGGTGCCAAGGGCCGCACCGACGTGCCCAAAATCGTCGACTGGTACATGGACGGCAAGATCGAGATCGATCCGCTGATCACCCACACTATGCCGCTGGCTGAGATCAACACCGCGTTCGATTTAATGCACGCCGGAACCTCGATCCGTAGCGTGGTCCTGTACGACAGCTAGGCGGTCTGGGTTGCCTTGCGCCGAGTCGCGAGGAGCACGCCGACGAAGATCAGGGCGATGCCAAACCAGTGGTACCGCTCGAACGGTTCGCTGAGAAAGACGACGCCGCCCAACGCGCCCCAGACCGGCATGAGGTATTGCAACTGAACGCCGCGCGCGGCGCCGACGGCGGCGATGCCGCGGTTCCAGAATGCGAACGCCAACAGCGCTGGAAACAGGGCGATATAGCCGATCGCAACGGCGTTGTTGGTGGTCAGCGTGAACGTGCGCCCGGCCGTGAGGTCAACCGCGTAGAAGACCGCGAGCACCGGCATGCTCACCACCATCATGATCATCAGGAAGGGCAAGCCGTCCAAACCCTTGGGTTTGTGTCGCAGGGCCAGCGTGTAGAACGCCCATGACAAAATGGCCGGCAGCATCAACAAGTCGCCCGGGTTGAACGAAAAGGCACGCAGGACGCCGAGGTCGCCTTGGACGACGATCACGGTAATGCCGGCAAACGCCACGACCATGCCGATGACGGTGCGCCAGCCAAACCCTTCGCGGTAGAGAATCCAGCCCAACAGGACCGTGAGCACCGGCGTGGCGCCGTTGATCAGCGAGGCATTGACGGCAGTGGTGAATTGGACCGCTGAGTTAAGAAAGAGATTGAAGATTGGCACACCAAGCAAGCCGAGGAAGGTCACCATCTTCCAGTGCCGTTTGACCACGTCCCACTGCCGAATAACGCCCGGCAGGGCGAACGGTGTGAGAACGAGGAGCGCCAGGGCAACGCGCCAAAAGGTCAACGAGAACGGCGGCACCTCTTGCACGGTGACGCGCGCGACAATGTTATTGCCCGACCAGAACAAGGTGGCGAGCAGCAACAGGATGTAGGGCAGCAACGTCGATGTCTTAGGTTGGTTCATCCCGCCTTGACCTCCACCGGCGCGGCCCGACGGGCATTTTGCGCGAGATAAATGCCGCCGAAGATGAGCGCGATGCTGAGCCCGTGAAACCATTCCAAGGCTTCGCCCAAGAAGACGACGGCCAACACGCCCGAGAAGATCGGCGACAAATAGTTGAAGACGTTGGCGCGCGTCGATCCGATCTTGGCCAAACCGTAATTGAAAAACGCAAAGGCAACGACCGAAGCGAACACGCCTAGGTAAACGATCCCGGCAAGGTTGCCGAGCGTCGGCGCGGCGCGGTCGCCCTGGGCCAGCTCATAACCAAAGAAGGGTATGAGAAAAAACCAGCCCACGATCATCACGCCAAGTAACAAGCCCATCGGATTGAGACCGCGCGGCATCGCCCGCAGCCCGATTGAATAGATCGTCCATGCCACGACCGCGAGCAACGCGATCAAGTCGCCAACATTGAAGGCAAGGTTGGCGAGCACCGAAACATTGCCGTTTGAAATCACCACTACGACGCCGAAGAACGCGACCAACATACCGAGCGCCATGCGCAACGAAATGGTCTCGCGGTAGACCAACCACGCCGCGACGACGCCGGCCGCTGGAATTGCCGAGGTGATCAGCGTCGCGTGGATCGCCGTCGTGTGTTGGACCGCGTGATAGACGAACGAGTTAAATCCCGTCACGCCCGCAAGCGCGACGACCAAGAACAGTTTCCAATGCTTGAGATAGGTCGCGCGGTCGCGCCACAGCGCCCGCGATGCAAAGGGAAACAGCACGACAATGCCAACACCCCATCGCCAGAAGGCCAGATTCATCGGCGGCATAATGTCGGCGGCGCCGCGCGCGAACACCGAATTGCCCGACCACAGCAGAAAGCAGACCGTGAGCAGGACATAGGGCGATGTCGCAAAGGCGCGCAGCGGCGAGACCGGTGTACTCATCACGGTTCATCCGCGTTGGCGGTTTTGGGTGCGACCTGGCGCGCTGTCGTCGCCAGGTAGATGCCAAGGAAAATGAGGAGCACGCCGGCGTGGTAGGGCCGCAGCGATTCGCCGAGCAGTAGGACCGCGAGCGATCCACCAAAGGCCGGGTTGAGGTAGGTGAACTGGCTGGCGACGTTGGCGCCGACAATGCCGACGCAGCGGTTCCACAGGATGTAGGAGAACACCGAGGAGAACGCGCCCATGTAGAATACACCGAGCATGTTCGGCGCGGAGAGAACCATGCGGGCGCCGGCCGCCACCTCCCACAAATAGAACGGCGCTAGTAGCACAAGCCCGACCATGACCATCGCGAGCAGGAGGCCTTCGGGCCGAATGCCCGGCGGCAAGCGTCCCAGCAAGATCGAGTAGCCCGCCCAACAAAAGACCGAGACGAACACCAACAGGTCGCCGCCGTTGAAGTCGAGCGACACCAGCAGGCTGATATCGCCGCGCGCGATAATCACCAATACCCCAATCAGGCCGGCGGCCAAGCCCACCACCATGCGTAGGTTGGCGCGCTCGCGCAGCAAGATCCACGATAACGCGACCGTCACGACGGGAATCACCGACAACACGAGGGACGCGTTGAGCGCCGTGGTGTGCTGGACGCCGAGATAAATTAGCGAGTTGAACGCCGCCACCGCGATAGCACCCAGCGCGACGACGATCCGCCACTGCGCCAGCAAGACGTGACGTTGGACGAACATGGCACGCGCACCGATCGGGAACAGGATCACGAAGGCAGTGACCCAGCGCCAGAACGACAGCGCCAGGGGCGGCATCTCGCCTACCGTCGCGCGCGCCACCACCGTGTTGCCCGCGCCCGCCAACATGACCAGGGTCAGCAGGACGTAGGGATTGAGCAGAAAGGTGACGACCTTGCGGCCGTTCATCCCGCGACATCCGGTTTGCCGATTTTGGGACGACGGGTCGCGACATAAATGCCGCCGAAGATCAGCACGACCCCGACAAGGTGGTAGCCGTGAAATTTCTCACCGAGAAACGCCACCGCCATCAGGCTGGCAAACACCGGCGTTAGGTACACGAACTGCGAGGACGTGCCGACACCGACCGAGGCGACTGCCCAGTTGTACATCGAGAACGACACCGCCGTGGCCATAACACCAACATAGAGAATCGCGCCGATTGCGCCGGCGTCGGGGACAAAAGTGACCCCTACGCCCAGTTCCCACAGGTAGAACGGTGCGATGACGATGAGGGCGATCCCGTGGATCACCAACATAAACGCAGCTGGATGCAAGCCGCGCGGCAGATCACGCAGCAACAATGAGTAAAACGAAAATCCGAATACAGCGACCAACATCAACAGATCGCCCGGCACAAACGAAAGATGCAGCAGGACCCCGAGGTCGCCGCGCATGACCGTGACGGCGACACCGAACAGGCCGACGGCCATACCCAGGGCGAGCTTGGTGCCGATGCGCTCGCGGTGAACCAACGCGATTAGCCCCACAACGACAACCGGCACAGTGGCGGTGATCAACGCCGCATTGATCGCCGTCGTGGTCTGCACGCCGAGATAGAGAAAGCCGTTGTAAACCGCGATCCCGGCGGCCCCCATGGCGAGCATCATTTTCCAGTGGCGGAGAAAGGTCGCACGCTGGCGCCACAACGGCAGGCCACCGAACAATGCCAGGACCGCGACGGCGGCGGCGAAACGCCAGAACGTCAGCGCCATCGGCGGCACGTCGGCGATGACCGCGCGGCCGACGACGGGATTACCCGCAGCGATCGCCATCGCGACGGTCAACACAACAAACGCCCAAGGGCGTGTCAGCGCAGCCCGCTCGGCCATGGCTCAATTCTTTGGAAGGTTCCGGAGGTCGTGCGCGAATCTAGTCACCCCTGCCGCCAATGGGCAAGGACGCTATGGCTCGCGCAGGAGCGATTTCAGTTTGTACAGGGCATCAAGGGCTTCGCGCGGGGTCAGTTCATCCGGGGCAAGGTCCTCCAGGGCGGCGGCCAGTGCCGATGTCATGGTCATCGGGGGGTCCTCGTCGGATCCGCTCATCGTCGCGGCGAAGAGCGGCAAATCATCAGCCAGCCGGACCACCGCACTGCCCTGTTCGCTGGCCTCAAGCGCCTTAAGAATTTCACCGGCACGCCGAATCACCGCCGCCGGCAAGCCAGCCAATTTAGCCACCGCGATGCCGTAAGAGCGGTCGGCGGACCCGGCGACGACCTCATGGAGGAACACAATATCGCCCTTCCATTCTTTGATCCGCATGGCGTGGGTCGACAGCCGCGGCAGTTTGTTGGCCAGCACGGTGAGCTCGTGATAGTGCGTGGCGAAGAGCGAGCGACACAGATTGACGTCATGCAGATGTTCGATTGCCGCCCAGGCGATCGACAGCCCGTCGAAGGTCGCGGTACCGCGCCCGATTTCATCCAGGATGACCAACGAGCGATCGGTCGCACGGTTGAGGATCGCCGCCGTCTCGACCATTTCAACCATGAACGTTGAGCGCCCGCGGGCGAGATCGTCGGCGGCGCCGACCCGGCTGAACAGGCGGTCGACAACGCCGATATGCGCGGCCGCCGCCGGCACGTACGAGCCGGTTTGGGCGAGGATGACGATCAAGGCGTTTTGCCGCAGGAAGGTGCTCTTGCCCGCCATGTTGGGGCCGGTGACGAGCCACACCTGACCATCATCACCGAGGTCGCAATCATTGGCGACGAAGCCTGAGTCGTTGGCGCGGCGTAAAGCGTCCTCGACCACCGGATGCCGCCCGCCCAAAATCGAAAAGACCCGGCTGTCGTCGACCGTGGGCCGGACATAACCGTGCGCGACCGCTTGGTCGGCCAAAGCCGTCGCGACATCGAGGCCAGCCAGGGCCTCGGCAGCGGCGGCGATTGGCCCGGCGTGGTCGAGCGTTTGCCCCACGAGCCGTGCGAACAGCGATTGCTCCAACGCCAACGCGCGGTCGGCGGCGCTGGAAATCTTTCCCTCGAGATCGCCAAGCTCGGTGGTCGTGTAGCGCGCGGCGCTGGCCAACGTTTGGCGATGGATAAATTGTTGGCGGACTTCTTCGGGCAAGTCCTTCGCCATTTTGTCGGCGTGGGTCGGCGTTACCTCGATGAAATAGCCCAGAACGTTATTGTGCTTGATCTTGAGGCCAGTAATGCCGGTGTCTTGGATATAGCGCGCTTGAAGCGCCGCGGTGTGGCGGCGGCTTTCGTCGCGCAGCGTGCGCAATTCGTCGAGCGCAGCATCGTAGCCCTTGGCGACAAAGCCGCCGTCGCGTGTGAGATGCGGCAGGTCGTCCGCCAGGGCATCCGTCAACGCCTTTATGAGCGCGTCGTGACCGTGCAACGGTTGCCGCAGAGCTGCCATCGGCGGCGGTGACGCGGGATGATCGAGCACTTCGTATGCGCGTTCGGCCGCAGCCAACCCGTCCCGCACCGCCGCCAAATCGCGCGGCCCGCCCCGACCCAACGACAAGCGAGCCAGGGCCCGCGCCATGTCGGGGGTTTCCTTCAGCAGCGCGCGCACCGCTTGCCGGCAAGGCTCCTCCTCGACGAAGAACTGCACGAGGTCGAGGCGGTCGCGAATGAGCGTAGGATCGGTGGAGGGCGCCGTCAATCGGTCGGCGAGCAGGCGGGCACCGGCGCCGCTCACGGTCCGATCGATCACCGCCAAAAGGCTGCCCTCGCGATCGCCCGACAGCGTGCGCGTCAGCTCAAGATTGCGCCGCGTCGCCGCATCGATCGACAGCATTTTCGACGACCGCACGACCGCCGGTGGCCGCAGCGCCGGGAGCTTGCCGCGCTGGGTAAGCTCGACATAGTCGAAGACGACGCCCAGCGCGGCGACCTCGGCCCGTGAAAAATCGCCATAGGCGTCCAATGTCGCGACCCCGTAGTGGCCGGCCAGGCGGCGCGCGGTGGCATCGGAGTCGGCGGGGCCGCGGGGCAACGGGGTGATCACCGCCTGCCAATCGCGTAACGCGGTCGCGATTGCCGGATCGCCTAGCGCAGCGTCGGACACCAGCAACTCGCCGGGATCGAGGCGGGCGAGTTCCGGCTCCAGGGTGTGCAAATCCAAGGCTTGCACCAGGAATTCGCCAGTCGACAGGTCGAGCCATGACAGTGCCAATCCTGAACCGGTACGCGCCAATGCAGCCAGATAGGTGTGGCGCCGCGCGTCGAGCAATGTCTCCTCGGTAAGCGTGCCGGGGGTGACCAGGCGCACGACGTCGCGGGCAACGACAGATTTGCCGCCGCGCTTTTTGGATTCGGCTGGATCTTCGGTTTGTTCGCAGACGGCAACTTTGAACTTCTGGCGGATCAAGCGGGACAGATAGGTGTCGGCGGCGTGCACTGGGACACCGCACATCGGAATATCGTCGCCCGCGTGCTTGCCGCGTTTGGTCAGGGTGATGTTGAGCGCCGCCGAGGCCTTGACCGCATCATCGAAGAACAGCTCGTAGAAATCGCCCATCCGATAGAACAGGAGATACTCGGGATAGTCGCGTTTGATCCCGAGGTATTGCGCCATCATCGGGGTGAGCACGACCGGCGCGCCGGGTGGCGACGCAGGATCAGACGGGGGCTGGGTGGATTCGGCGAGCACCATATCGGGTGCAGGTTACCATACCGATCCCAGGCCCGGATCAGGCTAGAAGCATGCCACGCAGCATGTAGAAGAAGAGCGCCGCCAGCGCCGCAGCGGCGGGGACCGTTATGACCCAGGCCGCGGCGATGGCGAAGACATAACGCCGCCGCACGAGTTTGCGCTTGCGGTCCTTCTTGATGGTCTTCAATTCGGCATTGGTCAGCACGATGCCGGCGTTGGCGGCCTCGGCGAGACCCTCCGCCTGGGCCCCGGTGGGAACCCCTGGTTGGGCCCCGGCGAGAGCTGACTGTCGCCGGGAATTGGCGACGATTTCGCGTAAGAAGCCCACGCCGAAAATAGCGCCTAGCGCGATGTGCGTGGAGGATACCGGCAGGCCCAGGCCCGAGGCGATCAGAACCGTAATAGCCGCAGACACCGCCACGCAAAAGGCGCGCGCCCGGTCGAGCCGCGTGATTTTCTCGCCGACGACGCGGATGAGTTTGGGACCGTAGAGCGCCAGTCCCGCAGCGATGCCGATGGCGCCGACGACCATGATCCACAGCGGCACGGCGGCCGACGTGGCAATCTCGCCACTGGTCACGGTACTGACAATGGCGGCAAGGGGGCCGATGGCGTTGGCCACGTCGTTGGCGCCGTGCGCGAAGGACAACAGCGCGGCAGCAAAGATCAGCGGGATCGTGAATAGATTGCTGACCGACCGGCGGCGATTTTCCATTCCGCCGGCGGCGCGCCCGACGAAATAGCGGACCACGACATAACCAACGACAAAGGCGATGACGCCGACCACCACGATCAACGTCAGATCGACCGAGATAAGGCGCTTCAGGCCTTTGCTCACCAAATACATGGCGAACGCCGATGCCATGATCGCGACCAGGATCGGCACCCAGCGCTTGGCAGCAGCGATCTTGTCTTCTTTGAAGATAATGAGAAATTTAATTGCCGCGAGGAAGGCCGCCGCGATCAGCCCGCCCAGAACCGGCGAGATGACCCAGCTTGCGGCGATCTGCGCCATCGTGCCCCAGTTCACCGCGCTAAGCCCGGCGGCCGCGATCCCGGCACCCATCACCCCGCCGACGAGCGAGGGCGTCGTCGATACCGGCGCACCCAGGAAGGTTGCGAGGTTGATCCAGATTGCCGCCGCGAGCAGCGCGGCCAGCATTGCCCACACGAACACCTCGGCGCCCGGGATCGCCGCGGGATCGATGATCCCTTTGGAGATCGTCTTGACGACGTCACCGCCCGCGATGATCGCGCCTGCAGCTTCGAAGATCCCGGCGATCAACAACGCACCCAGCATGGTCAGTGCACCCGACCCGACCGCCGCGCCGACATTGTTGGCAACGTCGTTGGCACCGATGTTAAGCGCCATGTAACCGCCGATAACGGCAGCGACGATGATCAGAACATTACCCTCGAACGTCCCGATCTGGATGATCGCAAAGGCCAGAACCCCCAGCAAAAACAGCAGGCCCAGGCCCAGGTTAAAGTTCTCACGCCCGACGCGATAACGCGCTTTTTCGAGCCGCGAATATTTCTTGAGGTCCTTGTCGAGTGCCGATTTCACGCCCGTGTGCCCTATCCCACAGAGAAACAGTCCATTGGACCTGCGCGGACATTATGTCCGTTGAGTGACAGTTTTATGACAGTCGAAATATCTCTGTCATGAATCGGGCATCTCAGCCGGGGTAGTGAAAATACTCGACAGGCCGCCATCCACCGGCAGGCTGACGCCGGTGATATAGGCCGCGTCGTCGGACGCCAGAAAAACCGCGGCCCTAGCGACATCCCAGCCGGTCCCCATGCGGCCCATCGGCACCATCGCGTGACGGTGACGGACGACAGCGTCCCAATCGCCGGGGTAGGCGTCCTTGAACGTATGCACCAGCGGGGTGTCGATCAGCCCAGGCTGGACGCAGTTGGCGCGAATGCCTTTGCGGGCATACTCCATCGCCACGTTTTGGGTGAACTGCTTCACGGCGCCCTTTGCCGTGTTGTAGACGACGCTGGGAAAACCGGCATAGCGCTCGGCCGAGATCGACGAGATGTTGGTCACCACGCCGGCGCCCTGCGCCTCCATGACCGGTAAAACATATTTGCAACTGAGGAACATCGACTTGACGTTGACATCCATCAGCCGGTCCCAGCGTTCCTCGGGCAGATCGACCGGGCCGCCAATTTCAGTGATGCCAAGATTGTTGTGCAGGATATCGATGCGCCCGTACGCCGCCATGCAGGCATCGACCATCGCACGCACCGAATCGGCAACCGTCGCGTCGCCGGCAAGGGTGGCGCAGATATTGCCCTCATCGGCAATGAGCTTTCGGGTTTCTTCGGCGGCGTCGGGGTTGATATCGACCGCAAAAACTTTTGCGCCTTCGCGCGCATAGAGGATTGCCGAAGCTTTGCCGTTGCCCAAGCCCGGCCCGATCGAGCCGGCACCGATCACCAGCGCGATCCGGTCTTGCAGACGTCCCGCCATCTTAGGCAGGCGTGTCGCGTTCGAAATAGTCGTGGTACTTGTCGGGTAAGTTTTCCATCGCCAGCACCATGAACACATCGGTGGTACCGAACTGGTGATCGATCACGGCACCGTCGCCGCACACCCCACCAAGGCGGAGATAGGCGCGGATGAGCGCCGGCACCTGCCGAATGGCGCTGCGAGGATTGAGCTCTTCCTTGTCGATCCGGTTCATCGGGACGTGCAATGCCGACAACGCGCGGACCCGCAGTTCAGGCGGCGCGAGATGAAAATGGTAGAGGTAGGATAGCGGCAAGGCGAGGGCTTCGGGATCGGTGCCGGGAAAGCTCGCGCAACCGAAGATGCGTTCGACACTGTTGTCGCGGTAGTAATGCGCGAGGCCGCGCCATAGCAGTTCGACAATGCGCTGATTGCGATAATCGGCATGGACGCATGAGCGGCCGATTTCCGCTGCGTTGCGTCCACCGAACCCGGCGACGAAATCGGCGATGTCGAATTCGCTTGAGGAGTAATAGCCGCCGTGGGCTTCGGCATCGGCGCGCAACAGCATGCGATAGGTGCCGACGATCTGTTGTCCCGCCGGGCGCTCCCGGTCGATCACCAACAGATGGTCGCAAATCGTATCGAACCGGTCGAAATCGCGACCGCTCTCGCGCATCTCGGGCGACGGCTCGGCAGACATTTCGTCGTAGAAGACGTGGTAACGCAACCGCTGCGCCGCCTCGATATCGGCGGGATCGCGCGTCACGCGAATTTCGTATCGGCCGTCAGCAGACAGCACGGAATGCCTCAACCAAACAGCGCCCCATCTTGGGCGTGGTGTCCCCTACGCGCATTCTATTCCCAGGATTGTGACGATCAAAATGAAACGGGCTGCAATGGCGCAGCCCGTTTCACCAGAGAAGGCGAGATTAGCCCTTTTTTTCTTGTTCGACCGGCTTGGACTGAACGGGGGCCGACTGAGCAGTCGTCAACACCTGCGTCCCTGCCGTGTGAAAAAAGCCGCCGCAACTTTGCGCAAATGCTGGGCCGGTAAAGGCCAAGACACCCGCAACGACGGTCATCCAACCAATTGTGCGCATCATTCCCTCCTGGGATTGTTGGCGTCGATGACTTTAGCGGGACGCGGTCGCGTGGGCAAACCGGCGGGATTGTCGCGAAAACGCCGAGCCCAACGCTTGACGCGGGCGGCCCGTATCGCCGAGGGTCGCGCATGCTCGATGCGACGCCTTGCCCGGTCTGTGACGGCCGCGACCACGCGCCCTTTGCGGCGAAAAACGGCCACCAAATCGTGCGGTGTGCGGGGTGTGGTTTTACCTTTCAATCGCCATTGCCCCGGGCCGAGGAGACTACGGCGCTTTATGACGACGCCTATGCCGGCGCCACCGAGGGATATTTCGCCAAGGTCGACAAAAAAATGCGGCGCTCGCGCGGGCGGGCCCGCCGGCTGCGGCGTTTGGCGCGCGGACCGGGGGCCCGGTTCATGGACGTTGGCGCGAGCGGCGGTTTTATGATGGCGGCCGCGCGCGAATCGGGCTTCGACGCGACCGGCATCGAACTCGACCCCAAGTCGGTCGCTTACGCCCGGCAACATTATCCGGCTTGCCCGGTGTTTCACGGCACGGTCGAAATGTTCTTGCACGACACCCCCGAAGCGGCGGCAAGTTTCGACGTGATCTATTGCGCCGAGGTCATAGAGCATGTCCCCGACGTGAATGCGTTTGTCGCGGCGATTGCACGCCTGATGAAACCCGACGGACGGCTCTTCTTGACGACGCCCGATATCGGGCATTGGCGGCGGCCACGCGATATTCAGCGCTGGGATGCGTTCGACCCGCCGGCGCATTGTTTGTATTTCGACCGCCCGTCATTGACCCGGTTGTTGGCCAAACATGGGTTGCGCATTGTCAGCCGCGCGCTGGCGTTGAAACCCGGTCTGAAAGTACTGGTCGCTAAGGCCTAACTAGTTTGCGGCGTCCTTGGCCCACCAGGCCTCGAGCACGAAACCATAGGTTGGGATCGCCTCGGGGCGCACCAGTTTGTTCCAATAAGCCAGACGATCGACACGCTGGTGATAGAGCGGGATGACGTAGTGCCCGGCGAGCAGCGCGCGGTCGAGCGCACGCATCGCGCTAACCAGTTGCGCGCGGTCGCGCGAAGCAGTGACCTGTTCGACCAGCGCGTCGACGGCGTCGCTCTTGACCCCAATATAGTTGCGCGTGCCGTCCTGGTCGGCGGCCGCGGCGCCCCAGTAGTGGGCCTGTTCGTTGCCGGGCGACAGCGTGATACGCCACGTATGAATGATCATGTCGTAGTCGTAGGTCTGGCGGCGAAATTCGTACTGGGCTGTATCGACCGTACGAACGCCCACTTTGATGCCGAGGCGTTCCAAGTTGCGGGCAAAGGTGAGCGCGATGCGCTCGTTCTCGGGAAAGACGAGCAGGATCTCGAACGAGAACGGCGTGCCGTCGGACGCGCGCACCATGGCGCCATCGCGCACGACCCAGCCCGCGTCTTGCAGCAATTGCCGCGCAATCCGCAAATTACCCCGAATATTCCCCGATCCGTCAGTCCGCGGCAGCGGTTTGGGCGCGTCGAAGACGGCATCGGGAAGCACGCCGCGCCACGGTTCTAGCAGCGCCAGCTCCTGTGAGGTCGGATCGCCGGTGGCCGCGAGTTCCGAGTTGGCGAAGAAGCTTGACGTGCGTTCGAACGCGCCGTGCAACAGGTTGGCGTTGATCCATTCGAAATCGAAGGCATAGCCCAAGGCCTCGCGCACGCGCGGATCGGCAAACAGGTCGCGCCGGGTGTTGAACACCAAGGCGCGCATGCCGGCAGGGCGTCCGTTGGTTAGTTCTTCGCGCTTGACCCGGCCGTCGTCGATAGCGGGAAAGTCGTAGCCGGTGGCCCATTGGGTGGCCGACCCTTCCGCCCGAAAATCGAAGGCGCCGGTTTTGAACGCTTCGAGCAACACATTGCCGTCGCGAAAATATTCGTAGTGGATGGTATCGAAGTTGTCTTGCCCGCGGTTGATCGGCAGATCTTTGCCCCAATAGTCGGGCGCGCGCTCGTAGTTGATGACGCGGCCCGGATCGACCGAAGCGACGCGGTAGGGCCCGCTGCCGAGCGGCGGCTCGAGCGTGGTTTCCTCGAAAGGGCGGTTGGCATAATAGGCCTTGGACAGAATTGGCATCAGGCCCATCAGCAGCGGCAATTCGCGGTCAGCCTGCGCCGGGTCGAAGACGAAGCGCACGCCGCGTGCGCCGATGCGCTCAACGCCTGTGACCTTGCGGTAAAACAGCCGCATGTTGGCGCGGCCCTGATCACGCAGCGTTTCGTACGAAAAAATGACGTCATCGACCGTGATGGGCGTGCCGTCATGAAAGCGCGCTGCGGCGCGCAGCGTGAATTCGACCCAGCTGCGGTCCTCGGGTGTCTCAACCGTTTCGGCAATGAGCCCGTACATGGTGAAGGGCTCGTCCCAGACCCGCTTGAGCAAACTTTCAAAAACGTGCTGACGGCCGGCGGCCGGCGTGCCTTTGAGGATGTAGGGGTTTAGCGAATCGAACGTGCCTTGAATGCCACGGCGTAAGTCGCCGCCCTTGGGCGCGTCCGGATTGACGTAGTCGAGATGGGCGAATCCGGGCGGGTACTTCGGTGCGCCGTGCATGGCGATGCCATGCATCGGTTCGGCCTGCGCTGCCGTAATAACCACGGCGAGTAAAACACCGGTGAGCGCACCACAGCGCCACGGGAACAACACCTCAGCCCCCGAACAGCAGCTCGTGGTTCATGCCAAGGAAGGCGGTGATCGCCGCGAACACCCAGATGCCGATGACGAACGGCACCGCGTGGGCCAGCGAGCGCGACATCTGCGACTCAACCGCGGGCGAGGAACCCTCGGTCATCAGTTTGCCGAAGGCAGCGCCAAACGGGGTGAAGGTGACTCGGATGCCGACGCCGCAGGCGACGGCGCCCGCGAACAGCAAAATCTTGATCGGCAGCCACTGCGTTTCGTAGGGCCCGGCGCCGGCGAGCGAGGTGATCGCCGGGATCACCAACGCGGCGAGGAAAGCCAGCCGCAGCACCAGATCGAATTTGGTGAGTCGCTTGGCCGCGTCGGTGCCTTCGCGGTGATGGATTTGCCAAGCCATAACAATCCACGCGGCGGCGGCGATCCACACGAGATACAGCCACACGCCGTCAATCGGCGAGATGCCGAGGTTGGCAGCGAGCGTCGCGCCCACCGGAAATGTCAGCAACAGCATGTAGCGCGGGATCATGTCGATCCACGCCAGCGTCTTGAGCAGCGTGGCCCGCGTCTCGGGGCTGTATTTCGGGTTCACGACCAAGCGGGCGGCATAGAACACGCCGAGATCGGCGCCCACCCAATAGACGAAGGTGAGCACATGCAGCAGCTTGAAGATGTCCTGCCAATCCATGGCCGCCTCCTACAACAACGGTTGGGCGATGCCGAGCAGCGCCATCACGACTAGCCCAGACCACAGCGCCAATACCCACGGCTTGACCCGCATCACCGGTACGCGCAATCCGGCTTCGGTTTCGGGCGTCGAGCCTTCCGCCATGAAGCGCCCGAAGGCCGGACCGAATTTGGCAAACGTGAAACGAATGCCCAGACCGCAGACCAACACGAAGGCGAACAGCAGGACCTTGAGCGCCAGCCAGTTCGAGGTGAAGGGCGCGCCGTTTGCCAGCGACAACAGCGCGGCAATTGTCAGCACGGCGATCAAGACGTAGCGGATCCACAAATCGATCGTGGCGTAGGTCTTGCCCAGCGGCGTGCCGCGTTGCGATGCCGCCGACACGCTGATCAGCAGCCAGATGGCGGCTAGGCCCCAAACCAGGGCGAGCCAACCGCCGGTGATCGGCGACAGCCCTTTGCCCGACGCCAGCATCAGACCGACCGGCAACATGAGGATCGAAGCAATACCGGGGAAAGCATTGACGAAGCCCAGGACCTTGGCAATGGCCGCTCGGGTTTCGGGCGAATTCGACGGCTTGATGATTTGCAGCGAGCAGTAGAACACGCTGATGTCCGCGCCGAGCCAGTAAACCAGCAGGACGACGTGGATCATGATCCAGATGGTTTGTGGGTCCATGGTGGCGCTCGCGAAAAATTAGGGCCGCCCGCGAATCTAACTGGCGGACGGCCCGTGGTCCAACGCCGGGCCTAAAAGCCCGGCTGCCAAATGCCGATCAGGGCGGCGAGCGAGATCAATACCCAGATCGCCTTGACCCACTGACGTGCGGCCCCAGCAGAAGCGCTGAGGACGGCCTCACGCTCCGGCGTCGAGCCGTGTTCGCGAATCTCGGCAAACGCCGCGACGTACGGTTTGACCGAAACACGAATCATGATCCCGCACAAAATGGTGCCGGCAAAGAGCAGCAGCTTGAGCGCGAGCCAGTTTTCGGTGAGCGGCTGGTGCGCGAAGAACGAGTAGATCGCCGCCGCCGCCAGCACCAGCATCAGCACCCAACGCAGGCGCAAATCGAACTTGGTCCACGGCTTTTTCTTGGAGGCATCTTTTTCGATGTGCAGCCACCAGACCATCACCAGCCACGCGGCGCCGAACGCCCAGAAGGCGATCAGCCAGATATCGGGAATGGTGAGATAGCCTTTGACCGCCGCCAGCGTGAAGCCGATCGGGATCATCAGCACCATGGTGGTGCGCGGCGCCATGTCGATGTCGCCGGTAATGCGGGCGAGCAACAACCGCGTCTTGAGATCGTATTGCGGATCGTTGCGAAACCGGCTGGAGTAAAACACCCCCAAGTCGCCGCCCAGCCAATAAACAAACAACAACAAGTGGAGCCAAACAATCAGGCTTTCCCAAAATTCCATCGAACCCCTCCCCGGAAATACCGGGTCTGTTTAGCAGACCGAGCCCCTACCGGTCGATCTACTTGCCGTCCAGAACGGTGACCCCTGTCCAATCCGCGCCGGGGCCGCGTTGGACCAGCTCGGCGCAGCGTTGGACGAACAGTTTGGCGGCGGCGTCGTCGGGGTTTTTGCCGAGGACCTCGGCGAAGACGCCGATGGCAACGGCGAAATCGCCGCGGCGGTAGCAATCCAGCGCCTTGGCAAAGGTCTCGGCGCTAGCCCGTTTGGCCTCGCGGCCGGCCGAGACATCGCAGCCCAAGAGCTCATAAACCACGACCGGGTCGTTGCGGCCGGCGACGACCACGCGGTCGAGCTCGCGCAAATCGAATTTGCCCGGGTTCTCCAATCGTTTCACCGTGAGGTCGGTCACCACGCAGGTCGCGCCAAAGAGTTTGGTGAGACCTTCGGTGCGCGCAGTGAGGTTGACGGTATCGCCGACGACATTGCTGTCTAGGCGCTCGCCGCCGCCGACCGCGCCCAACATCAACACACCGGAGTTGATGCCGATGCCCATGCGCAACCTGTGCTGCGGGTCGGTTTGCGCGGCGTTGAACGTCGCCAAGGCCTCGACCATGGCGATGGCCGCCGCCAACGCCGAATCCGCGCTGCCTGGAAACAAGGCGGTCACGGCATCGCCTTGGTAGTGATTGATGAACCCATTGCTTGATTTGATCGGCTGTTCCATCGCCCCGAGATAGGCGTTGAGCAGGGCGAAAACTTTCTCCGCGCCGAGCGCCTCTGAAAGTTTGGTGAACTGGCGCAAATCCGAATAGAGCACCGTCATATCGAGACTGACGTGATCGGAGGGCAGCACGCTTTGGATGGTGTCGCGCCCCAGCAGCTTGAGGAACTCAAACGGCACGAACCGGCTATAGGATTTCGAGAGCGATTCAAGTTCGGCGTTGTGCGCATGAATTTCGTCGGCCAGTTCTTGGTTGGCTAACAACGCCCCGGCTTGGCCGACCATCACGCTAAAGGACGACAATGATTCTTCTGAGAGCGCGTCGTAGTAGGCGAGCCCGTCCTTGGTTCTGCCGCCGATGACGACGCCGCTGATCGCCCCGTTCTTGTCAAAAAACGGACAGAGCAGAACTTCCGCGAGATTCGTGGTCGCCGCCCAGCGTTGCACCACATCGTCGTCGCCGTGAAACAACCGGCTGTCGGCCCCCTTGAGCCATGCGGCGTCAAACGGCAGCGCGCTGCCGGTCAGCTCCTCGTCAAATCCAAAACAGCAAACCACCGCGAGACAGTCGGGATCGCCGGTGTTGCGTAGGAAGAGGGCCACTTCGAACTCGAACGCCTCGACGAGCGATTCCAGCGTGACCTCATAAAACGCACCGATGCTCTCGGCCATCACGACGCGTTCGACAAATTGCTGAATAACCCGGAATCTTTTGAGCTCGTCGTCGAGCAGCCGCTTGGCCGCGGCCAAGCGTTGGTGGACGACCTGATGGCGGCCGACTTCAGCTTCTAACGCCGCCAACCGGATCGCCGCATCGGCGGTCTCAGACATGGACCGATTTGCCTCTACGGTGCAGCGGGCCGGCGCACCAAGGGAAACAGCGACGTCGTGTAGCTGTGAAATTGGTTGCGCCCGCCGAGCGGGCAATACTCGCTGAAACCGTAGACGCCGAGCCACGGGACGGTCGCGCCGTCCAGCGGATACTGCATCTTGGCGATGATCTCATCTTTGAGGACACGATCGAAGGTCAATCTGCCACGGGCCATGCAGTCGGCTTGAAAGACCGCGACAATCTCACGGCCCGCCACTTTTTCCTTGAGGCGATCCATCATCCGCTCGACGCCGGAGAAAATCTTGTCCTCGTCGCGTTGCATGAGCGACAGCTTGGTCCCAACCGGCACGCTGGTCGGCAGGTAAACGCCGCCGGCGCCGTCAATCTCGAGCGGCACGCGCATCGTGTGCGAATTGTCGTATTCGGTCTGTTCGGCGCCCGGCAGTTCGATGCCAAGACCGGCGATGGGCAAGGTTTGGTCGGGCGTCGTGTCGGGCGGTAAACCAAGCCGTTCCATGATTTGCGGCCAAGCCGGCTTGCCGTCGAGCGTGGTGATGTGGTTGCCTTGTGCGGCGGTGACGACGAAGGGCGCGCCGATGGGATTGCTGCCGTGATGGCTGATCCATTCCAGTTCAAGCGTCGGGTCGGCGAACCCGACCAGCAATACGCCGTGTTCGGTCACGGTGTCGTTGTAGAACTGAAACGATCCCTGGGCCTTGCCGTTGTCGGCCGCCGTGGCCCCAAAGATCGGCATGTCAGACCCCAGTGCGTCTTCGACACCGGCGATTACGTCGTCGGCAGTGACGTCAAAACCGGCGGTGAATAGCGCCACCATGTTGATGCCGTCCAAACTTTGTTTTAGCGCTTGCCCCGCTTCGGCGGCCAGTGCGCGACCGTTGCCGCGATTGAGCCCGTCGCGAAATGTGACCGCGACCTCGGGCCCGGCAATCGTCATCACCGCCAACGCCCGCATCGCTTCGGTGACGCCCTCGCTGTGGATCACGCCCGATCCCGTGCAGCCGATTACAGTGGCGTTGGGGCAGCGCGTGCGCGCGGCGGCCAGCAACGCCTTGAAATTGTGGCCGACAGTGGCGTGCACGATGACGAGGCTAACGGCGCCCGGGTCTTTGGTGGCCTTTTCGAGGCATTCCGCCATCGCGGAGTCGGAATTGACCTGGCTGCTGTTGCCTGACCCGAACTGAAGCATGCACCCTCCCCCATTTGGATACGACGCTGAATTTCTGTGGTTGGCCGTGGGCCCAGTGTCGCATAGGCCGCACTCCGGCGCACGAAAACTTCAGGCGCGGATGGCCAAGCGGCGGTGACTCAACGCTTCGGCGATGTGCAGGCGGCGCACGGCGTCGGCGCCTTCGAGGTCGGCCAGGGTGCGGGCGACGCGCAAGATGCGGTGATAGGCGCGGGCCGACAGTTTCATGGCATCGACTGCTTCCAACAGGGGCGCTGCGCCAGCGGCGTCGGGCGCCGCGACCGCCATCAACAATTCGCCGTCGGCCTCGGCATTGGTGCGGACTGGCTTGCCAGTGCCGGCGCCCTGGTAGCGCGCGGCCTGCACGGCACGGGCGCGGGCGACGCGGGCCGCAACTTCGGCCGAACCCTCGGCGGCCGGCGGGAGCGAGAGATCGCTGGCGGCCACAGCGGGCACGTCGATATGTAGATCGATGCGGTCGAACAGCGGGCCTGAAATGCGCGACTGGTAGGTTGACGCAACGATTCGAGCACCGCGCCCGAGAACTCCGGCAGCTCATCCAGAAACAGGACCCCGAGATGCGCGAGCGTAATTTCCCCCGGGCGCGCCTTGGTGCCGCCGCCGACCATCGCCGGTTGCGACGCGTTGTGGTGGGGATCGCGAAATGGCCGGCGCCGGGTGATGCGCCCCTCGCGCAGCATCCCGGCGATCGACGCGACCATCGAGACCTCCAGCGTTTCTCGCGCATCGAGCGGCGGCAAAAGACCGGGCAAGCGCGCCGCCAGCATCGATTTGCCCGAGCCGGGCGGGCCCATCATCAGCAAGTTATGACCGCCGGCCGCCGCCACTTCCAACGCCCGCTTGGCACTTTCCTGGCCCTTGATGTCGCGCAAGTCGGGCCCGGCCACGCCGTCGATCAGCGGTGCCGGCGTCGGCTGCTGCAAGACCTGGAAGCCTTTGAAATGATTGATCAACGCCAGCAACGAGGGCGCCGCCAAGATATCGACGTCGCCGGCCCAGGCTGCCTCGCCGCCGCACGCAGCGGGACAAATCAACCCGCGGCCGCGTGCGTTGGCAGCCACGGCCGCCGGTAGCACGCCGGCGACCGGCGCAATCGTCGCATCAAGCCCAAGTTCGCCAAGCGCCGTGTAGCCGTCGATTTCGTCGGCCGGCAAAACTCGCATGGCGACCAGCAAGCCGAGCGCGATCGGCAAATCAAAATGGCTGCCCTCTTTCAACAGATTGGCCGGCGCCAAATTGACCGTGATGCGTTCGGGCGGCAGGCCCAAGCCCAACGCCCCCAAGGCCGAGCGAACCCGTTCGCGCGATTCACCGACCGCCTTGTCGGGCAGGCCGACAATATTGAAATAGCTGGCGCCGGCCCCGGCCATCGAGACCTGAACGTCGACATCCAGCACGTCGATCCCCTGAAAGGCGACGGTCGTAATCCGCGCAACCATATGCGTAAGCACCCGAATTGAGCGAGGGGCCAAAAAAGGGTCTATGCAGGGCTCAGGGCGGCTCTTGCACGCCGCCGGTCCATGATTGGTGGGGATCGCCATGCGCTATGTGTTTCGGGACGATGACGGCGCGATAGGCGCCATCTATGCCCACCCGCAGGATTTCGCGACGGAGGAGATCGCCCCAGACGATCCCGAGTTGCTGACGTTTCTGTCGGGCCAGGGGGAACAAGACTTCCTTCGGTCGTACCTGACGGCCACCGATTCGGAACTGCTGCGGATCATCGAAGATTTGGTCAACGTCTTGCTCGACAAGAATCTGGTGATGCTGTCGGACTTTCCGCCCGCCGCCCGCAAGAAGCTGCTCAACCGCAAAGCGGTGCGCGAGCGGCTGCAATCGGTGATGCTCTAGTGTTGGCGCAAACTGGCGGCGAATGATCGTCTCCGCCTCGTACCGCAGCGATATTCCGGCGTTCTACGGCGACTGGTTCGCGCGGCGTCGTGCGGCCGGATTTTGCACCGTGACAGGAGAGGAATCGGCCCTAGGACCGGGCGGCGCGAACCCCGCGACGCGGTCTGAGTGCTAGGCTTTGGTGTCGAGCTGGTCGCCGGCACCCGGCGCGGGGACGGCGGCTGGGGGCTTTTTCGCGACGCCGACCATGGCGGGGCGCAGCAAGCGGTCGCCGATGACATAGCCGGCTTGGGCGACCTCGATCACGGTACCGGGCTCGACGCCCGCCATGTCGGTTTCAAACATGGCTTGATGCAGGTTGTGGTCGAACTTTTCACCCTTGGGATCGACTTTGCGGATGCCGTGGCGTTCCATCGCGCTTAGCAACTCACGCTCAGTCAAGCTGACGCCCTCGACCAGCGCCTTGAGATCCTCGCTGGCGGCGGCGTCCTCAGGCACGGCGTCCAGCGCGCGCCGTAGGTTGTCGGCGACGTTGAGAACGTCGCGGGCAAAATTGGCCACCGAATATTTGCGCGCGTCCTCGATCTCGCGCTGGGCACGGCGGCGGGTATTCTCGACCTCGGCCAACGCGCGCAGCATTTGATCCTTGGCCAGGGCGAGTTGCGCCTCCGGGCTCGGCGGCGCTTCAGCCTCGCCGGTCGGCGCGGCGTCCTCGAGAGACTCCTCGTCGGTGTTGTCGTTCGAAGGGCGCGCCGTGTCGTCGCTTTGGTCCATCGTTCTTCCTTTTTCGCAGCGGGCCGTCAGCGGCCGATTTTGTGGCCCAGCACCCGGGCCGTGTAGTCGACCATGGGAATGATGCGCGCGTAGTTCAGGCGGGTCGGGCCGATGACGCCGATCGCACCGATGATCCGTTCGCGGCTATCGATATAGGGCGCCACAATGACCGAACAACCGGCCATATTAAATAGGTTGCTGTCTGAGCCGATGAAAATGCGGACGCCCTCGGCATCTTTGGTGAGATCGAGCAGGCTAACCAGCCCGGCCTTGGTTTCGAGCGCGTCGAACAACTCGCGAACGCGTTCCAAATCTTCCACCGCGTTGACGTCGTCGAGCAGGTTAGAGCGACCCCGCACGATCAACGTCGCCCGCGCCTCTTGTCCGCTCCACGTGGCCAGACCGTCTTCAATCAAGCGGCTTGCCAGTACATCGAGCTGGGCGCGGAGGTTTGTTTGCTCCTCTTTCAGTTCGGTTTGTAGCTCCACGAATGTGCGCCCGAGCACCTTGCTGTTGATGTAGTTCGTGGCCTCGATCAGCGAGGACGGCGTCCAGCCGCCCGGCACCTCAATTACACGGTTCTCGACCTGGCCATCCTCGGTCACCAGAACTACCAGCACGCGCGCGGGCGACAGGCCGACGAATTCAACATGGCGCAGCGGCGTGTCCTGTTTGGGTGCGACCACGAGACCAGCGCAGTGCGACAGACCGGACAGCCCGTCGACGGCTTCGGTTAGCAGGTCTTCCATACTGCGGCCCGTCGCCGCGCATGCCGCATCAATATTGGCGCGGTCATCCTCACCCACATTGCCGATTTCCAATAGTCCATCGACGAAGAAGGAAAGACCCACCGGCGTTGGGATGCGCCCGGCCGAGGTATGAGGCGAGTACAACAGCCCAGAGTCCTGGAGGTCGGCCATGACGTTGCGAATTGTCGCCGACGACAACTTGATTTTCAGCCGTTCGGCCAACCGCGCCGAACCCACAGGTTCGCCGGTCTCCATATAGGCCTCGACGAGGCGCCGGAAGACTTCTCGATTTCTCTCGCTAAGCTCTTGAATCATTTGAATTTTCCAAGATGCGCCCGGGGCCTTGGAGCAACCCTGAATGTAGTGCGGTGCGGGCGAATGTCAACGAAACGGGGCGATCCGCTGGACCTAACCCCACCGGCCCGCTAGAACCGCCCGAGACGGCGGGAGGGCCATCAATGACCGAAACGACTGCAGTGGCGCGTCCCTCGGGCCGCCAACCCGACGAATTGCGCAACGTGACGATGGAGCCGGGCTGGGCCAAACACGCCGAAGGGTCGTGCCTCATCAAGTGCGGCGATACCCACGTTATTTGCACCGCCAGTATCGAAGAGCGGTTGCCGCCCTTCCTGCGCAACAGCGGGCAAGGGTGGGTGACGGCCGAGTACGGCATGCTGCCGCGGGCCACCGGCAGCCGCATGTCGCGCGAAGCGGCGCGTGGCAAGCAAAGTGGCCGGACCCAGGAAATCCAACGCCTGATCGGGCGCTCGCTACGCTCGGTGACCGACCTCAAGGCACTGGGCGAACGCCAGATCACGATCGACTGCGACGTGTTGCAGGCCGATGGCGGTACCCGCACCGCGTCGATCACCGGGGCTTACATCGCGCTGCATCAAGCGCTGCAGGGATTGATCGATAAAGAAATCCTCGAAACCATGCCTCTGCACGATCAGGTCGCTGCGGTGTCGTGCGGCCTCTATGAGGGCACGCCGGTTCTCGATCTCGACTATCCCGAAGACTCGACCGCGCAAGCCGATGCGAACTTTGTGCTGACCGCGAGCGGCAAAATCATCGAGGTTCAGGGCACCGCCGAGGGACTGCCGTTCAGTGAAGAACAGTTCCATGAGCTGTTTAGATTGGCCAAAGCCGGTATTGCCGACCTTGCCGAGATGCAGCGCAAGGCGCTCAAGCTGTCCTGAGCCGCATGGCCCGCGCGTTCGCCGAACCTCGCCTGGTTCTCGCCAGTCATAACGACGGCAAGTTGCGTGAAATTCGCGAGCTGCTGGCACCGCTTGGGCGCGACGTGGTCTCGGCCCATGAATTGGATCTGCCCGAGCCCGACGAAACCGGCAAGACCTTCGTGGCGAACGCCGTTCTCAAGGCGCGGGCGGCGGTTGCCGGATCGGGGTTGCCCGCACTGGCTGACGATTCGGGGATCGAGGTCGCGGCGCTGAACGGTGCGCCTGGGATTTACACCGCGCGGTGGGCGGGTGAGCCGCGCGACTTCATGGTTGCCATGACCCGGGTTAGCGATGAACTGGGCGCCGCCCAAAACCGCGCTGCGAACTTCACCGCGGTCCTCGCCCTATGCTGGCCCGACGGCCATTGCGAAACCTTTGAAGGTCACGTGTTCGGCACGCTGGTTTGGCCGCCGCGCGGCGACCGAGGCTTTGGCTTCGATCCGATGTTTGTGCCCGACGGATACGACGTCACCTTTGGCGAAATGGATCCGGCGGTGAAGCACGCGATCAGCCACCGCGCCGTCGCTTTCAACAAACTGCTCGACGCCTGTTTCGGTGGCAACGCCTAGTCCGGTGCTCGCCGCCGACCCGGCCGCTGGGCTCGGTCTCTACGTCCATTGGCCTTATTGCGCGCGGATCTGCCCCTACTGCGACTTCAACGTGCGGCGCGCCGTACCGGTCGATACCGGCCAATGGCGCGCGGCGTTTCGCGCCGAGATGCGCCACCTCCATATGTTGCACAGCGACGCGCAGGCGCTGACGAGTATCTATTTCGGCGGCGGGACGCCGTCGTTGATGGCGCCTGCCTTGGTCGGCGGCGTGATCGAGGACGCCGCGACGGTGTTGGGCCTGGCCGCAGACGCCGAAATCACCCTTGAGGCCAACCCGACCTCGAGCGAAATCGAGACTTTTGCCGCCTACCGCGATGCGGGCGTCAACCGCTTGTCGCTGGGAATCCAATCGTTGGATGACGATGCACTACGCTTTCTCGGCCGCGACCATTCGGCAGACGAGGCGCGCCGTGGCTTGGCGCGCGCGGCAGAGGTTTTCCAACGCACCACATTCGATTTGATCTACGGTCGGCCCGATCAAACCGCCGGCCAGTGGGAAAAAGAACTGTGCGCCGCCCTTGCGCTCAGCGCCGGCCACGTGTCGCTCTACCAATTGACCATCGAGGCCGGCACCGCGTTCGATGCCGCACAGCGGCGCGGCACCCTCGCCGTGCCGGACGACGATCGCCTGGCCGATCTCTATGACCTCACCCAAGCGATCATGGAAGACGCCGGGTTGCCCGCCTACGAAATATCAAACCATGCCGCCACGGGTGAGCGCGGGCGCCACAACCTGACCTACTGGCGCTACGGCGCCTATCTCGGGATCGGACCGGGCGCCCATGGGCGGCTGACGATCGACGGTCATCGGGTGACCACCGAAACAATCCGTGAGCCGGCAGCGTGGTTAAGCGCTGTCGCCGCACACGGACACGGCATCGCCGAGCAATCCGTTTTGGATGCCGCGGCGTGCAGCGACGAGTTGTTGGTCACGAGCCTGCGCTTGGTCGAGGGCCTCCCCGCAGCACGCTTTGAGGCGGTGACCGGCTACACCCTGACGAGCCTGAAGGCCGCGCCGCGCATCGCGACACTGATTGATGAACAGCTGATCGAATTAGATGACGACCGTCTTGCCGCCACCGCAACGGGTCGCCGTGTGTTGAACGCAGTGATCGGCGAAGTCGCCGAGTCGCTCAGTTGGTTGGCGGATCGAAGGACTGCGGCGCGGGACTGACAACCCGTAGCCCGTCGCGTCGTATCTCCAGCACGGCCAAGCCGCGTTCTGAGATTCCGTCGGGGTGAAACCGAAAAATGCCATCTATGCCGGCAAAACCGGACGGATTGGTAATCCCTTCCGCGTCGTAATATGGCGCGCGCCTGGTCTGCGCGAGGACCGCCGCGAGGGCGGTGGCGTCGTAGGCGAGGCTGGCAATGCGCGGCGGCACTGTGCCAAACAGCTGCTCATAGCGGGTGCGAAATTCTGCGCTGGCCTGCGGTTCCGGCCCGGCGAACCAACTACCGACCAGCGACGGCTCGCGGCCCAAGTTGGGTTCGTCCCACAGACCGGTGCCGAGAAATCGCACGCGCGCCGGATCGACATCGTAAAACGGCAGCAGCGGCGCCAGCGCCCGCAACCTGTCACCCCCTTCGGCCAGCATCACGGCGTCAAAGCCAACCTCGCTGACGGTCTCGCGCCCCTCTAGACGGCCTAGCGTGCGACGCGACACTTCGTCGTCGCGCGCCTGTAATTGCGCGCGTATGGCAGACAATTCGCTGCGCCGGCCCTGGTAGTTGGCCAGTGCCTGAACCGGGTCTTGGAAACTGTCGGGGCCGCCCGCCAAAACCTGGACGCGGGTCAGTTCAGCACCATTTCGAGCCACAGCGTCCTGCAGCGCCGAGGTGATGGTGTCGCCGTAGGCTGTCTGAGGAACAAGTGCGGCGAAGCGTTGCAGCCCTTGCCGCGCGGCAAAGGATACGACGCGGGCAACTTGTTGTTCGGGCATGAAGCCGATCAGGAAGACGCCACTGCCAGCAACGCTGCGGTCAGTCGAAAACGCGATCATGTTGAGCCCGCGCGCCCGGGTAACCTGCGCGGCCGCTTGCACCGAGGCGCTGAAGACCGGGCCCAAGACGATCTGGGCGCCATCGGCAACGGCGCGCTCGACGGCGTCGATCGCGCCTTCCGGCAGCCCCTCGGTATCCTTGGGCAATAGCGTTAGGTGCTCGTCACCGATGTCGTAGAACGCCATTAGGGCCGCGTTCAACAGGCTCTCGCCCAAGGCCGCATTCGGGCCGCTCAGCGGTAACAAGATGGCGACCCGCACCGGCGCGTCGTCGTCGACAAGCGGCGCTGTGAGCGCGATTTCGGGCCGCGGCGGCGCAGGCGGTGGCGCGACCGCTACGGCGGGCTCCGCCGGAGCGATGGGCGTACGTAGGGGCGGAGTCAATGCCGGGGCCGGGGCTTGGTCGACGGCGGGCCCTGGTTCGACACGGCGTGGCGCCGGGGCCGGGTCGGGCGGGCGGGATGCCCGGCGGCCGACATCCGTTATGATATTCGGTATCACCGAGCCTAGGTTGCTGTCAGCGCAAGCCGCAAGACCTAGAGAGACAGCCGACGCTAGAATGGCGACGCGCAGGCGGCTCAGTGGGCGCAGGCCGGAAACCGGCTGTCGGTCGGTCAAATCATCGGTCCCCGTCGATCCGCAGTGAGAGAGTAACGGTCCGCGAATGCCAAGTAAATTAAGCCCCGGCCTCTATGTCACGGCGACGCCGATCGGCAATCTCGGCGATATGACTGAGCGGGCCCGTGCGATCCTCGATCAAGCGGACGTCGTCGTTTGCGAGGACACCCGCGTTACCGGGCGATTGCTGAAGCATTTCGGCATCACCGCAAAGCTATGGGCCTATCACGACCACAATGCGGCGGAGATGCGACCAAAGATTGTCGCGCTGCTGGAAGAGGGCGCCGCCGTCGCTTTGGTATCGGACGCTGGGACCCCGTTGGTGTCCGACCCCGGCTTCAAACTGGTCCGCGCGGCGCGCGACGCCGGGTTCGCGGTCAAAAGCGTGCCGGGTGCGTCGGCGCTCACCGCAGCGCTGTCGGTCGCCGGCCTGCCCACGAATCGCGTATTATTTTCGGGTTTCCTGCCGGCCAAAAAAGCAGCCCGGCACACCGCGCTCGAAGAGATCAAAGATCTGCGCGCGACGCTGGTGTTTTTCGAGCGCGGCTCGCGGTTGAGCGACGCGCTCGCGGACTTGGCAGGGGTTCTTGGTGACCGAGAAGTGTCGGTGTGCCGCGAACTGACCAAGATGCATGAAGAGGTCCGCCACGGTTCGCTTGAGGGTTTGCGCGATATACCTGTGCCCGAGGAACGCGGTGAATTTGTCATTGTGGTCGGCCCGCCCGCCGCAACCGAGGACATGGACGATGCCGCCCTCGACATCTTGGTGCGCGCGGCGCTGGCAACGGCGTCTCCCAGCCGTGCGGCGGCCCAGGTGGCCGAGGATACCGGCCTGTCGCGGCGGCGGGTCTATGGCCGTGCTCTTGCTCTCGCGCCAGACGAATGAGCGGCGAACGCCGCAAAGCGGAGAAACTCGGACGACGTGCCGAAACCCTCGCCGTGTGGTTGTTGCGGTTCAAGGGCTACGGCATTATGGCGCGCCGCGAACGCACCCCGGCTGGCGAGATCGATATCATCGCCCGGCGCGGTCGCACCCTAGTGGCGGTCGAGGTCAAGGCACGCCGTGCCGCGGCCCCTGTGGGCGATGTGATCGGCGAGCGACAGTGGCAGCGGATTTGCCAAGCGCTCGAAATGTACGCCGGTCGCCGACGGCTCGATCATCTCCGGCTGCGCTTCGATATCGTGTTCCTGCGCCCCGACCAGTGGCCGAAACACGTGCCCGATGCCTGGCGTCCGTCCTGAACAAGCTGCACGCCCGGCGATCCCTCGTGTAATGTGCGGGGAATGCGAACCCATTATCGAGGAGGCCTTCGCGTGATCCGAACGTCCATCATACGACCCCTGTTGCTAATCGCAGGCGGGCTCGCGCTTTCCGGCTGCGCCGGCATGATCATTGGGGGCGCGGCCACGGTCGGCGTCGCGACAGTTCAGGAACGATCGGTGGGCGCAGCGATCGACGACACGACGATCGAATTTCGCATCAAAGATCAGTTTCTAGAAAAGAGCGACAAACTGTTTACCCGAGTGAGCGTCGACTCGGTCGAGGGTCGCGTGCTCCTAAGCGGCAGCGTCGATACCCCCGACGACCGGGTCGAAACTTCGCGCTTGGCTTGGCAAGTGAACGGCGTCAAAGAAGTCTTCAATGAACTCGAGGTTCGCAACCGCGCCGGGCTTGTCGACTATTTCAAAGATGTTCGGATTGCCAACGAGCTCAGATTGAAAATGCTGACCGACAAAGATGTGTCGGCCATCAATTTCTCAGTCGAAACCGTCAACGCGGTGATCTATTTGATGGGCGTCGCGCAGGATCAGGGCGAACTTGAACGCGTGACCGCGCATGCCAGCAACATCAAAGGCGTCAGTCGGGTGGTTAGTTTCGTCCTTCTCAAGGATGATCCCCGGCGCACCTCGTGAGCGACGCCGTTCCCGATCCGCAGGATCTTCGGGCCCGTCTCGCGGCGTTAGCCGACACCGCGGATGAGGCAATCGACTTGGGCCGCGCCGGCCTTTGGCTCGCCGCGTTGGACCGACCGCAAGTCGGCCTTGCCCGCTACGAAGATCACCTGGCCGCGTTGCGCGACGGGCTGAGCGGCACCGCCGACAGCCTGTCCGCAAAGATCGAGGCGCTACAGAGTCTGTTACAGATCCAGGGTTATCGCGGCGACGACCAAACCTACGAAGACGCACAAAACGCCAACCTCATTCGCGTGATTGATCGGCGCAAGGGATTGCCGGTGAGTCTCGCAATCTTGCTGATCCATGCTGGGGAGTCGGTTGGCTGGCAGGTTGTCGGCCTGTCGTTCCCGTATCATTTTTTGGCCCGCATCGACCATGGCAACGAGCGCGCGGTGGTTGACCCCTTTAACGCCGGCGCCGTTCTCTCGGTGTTGGAAATGCGCGAAATGCTGAAAGGTTTCGACAGCGACACCGAGTTGCGGCCCGAGCACTACCAACCGGTGTCAAAGCGCGATGTGCTGATCCGGTTGCAAAACAACTTGAAATCTCGGGCTGTTCAGGAACGCCGGTTCGATCGCGCGGCGGAATTATTGGAGCGCATTCTATTGTTTGCCCCGGGCCAAGGCACGCTGTGGCGCGAGTTGGGCATTTTGCAGGTGGCCTGCGGTCGCGTTATAGACGCAGTGAAATCCGTTGAGCGCTATTACGGCATTGCCGAGAGCGATGAACAGCGCGACGACGCCGCGATGCTGGTCCAAAAAATAAAATCGCGCCTTAACTAGTCGCGCCCGCCACCCCGATCCAATTGCCAGGAATATCATGAGCCTTGCCGTCGCCATTCAAATGGACCACATCGCTGGGATCGACATTGCCGCGGACTCGACGTTCGTGCTGGCCCTTGAGGCGCAAGCCCGCGGTCATGGCCTTTATCACTACGAACCGCGCGATCTGTTCCTGCGCGACGGTCGTGCCCTGGCGCGCGCCCAGCCGCTGCAGGTGCGCGTGGAGAAAGACAACCACCACACTCTGGGGGCGTCCGAGGTCATCGACCTGGCAACCTTGGACGTCGTGTTGATGCGCCAGGACCCGCCGTTCGATATGTCCTACATCACCGCGACCCATATTTTGGAGCACATTCACCCGCAAACGTTGGTGGTCAACGATCCGGTGCATGTGCGCAACGCCCCCGAGAAGCTGTTCGTGACGCATTTTGCGCAAGTCATGCCGCCGACGTTGATCACCTCGGACATGGAACAAATCCGTGCCTTTCGCGCCGAACACAAGGACATCATCGTCAAGCCGCTGTTCGGCAATGGCGGCGCCGGTGTGTTCCGACTGCGGCCCGAGGACGAGAACTTGTCCGCCTTGATGGAAATGTTCACCCAGATGTTCCGCGAACCGGTGATCGTTCAGCGCTATTTGCCGGAAGTGCGCGACGGCGACAAACGCATCATCCTGATTGACGGGCGTGCCGCGGGGGCGATCAACCGTGTGCCTGCGGCCGGCGAGGTGCGCGCCAACATGCACGTCGGCGGCAAGCCGCTGAAAACCGAGATTACCCCCACCGAAATGGAGATTTGCGCGGCGATCGGCCCGGCGCTGCAGGAACGCGGATTGCTATTTGTCGGCATCGACGTGATCGGCGGCAAATATCTGACCGAAATCAACGTCACCTCGCCCACCGGATTGCAAGAAACTAACCGGTTCAACGGCGTCAAACTAGAGGCCGAGATTTGGGACGCCATCGAGACGCGCTATCACGACCGCCATACCGGGCGGGTGACTTAGTCCCGCGCGCACTGAATCGACCGTCCAATCGTCAAATTTGCAGAGAATCCGGTCGCCAACGCTTGTCGGGTCGGATTCTTGCCTTATATAACGCTCCGGCCATAGCGGATGTTCCCGCAGGGGATCCACACCTGGGCTGCCAAATTGGGGCCCAAAGGCGGATTCGCCGGATAGGAGTGACTAAATGAGCAAAGTAATCGGTATCGACCTCGGCACCACGAATTCGTGCGTCGCGATCATGGAAGGCGGCGACGTCAAAGTTCTGGAGAACGCCGAAGGTACCCGCACCACCCCCTCGATGGTGGCCTTCACCGAAGAGGGCGAACGGCTGGTCGGCCAGGCCGCCAAACGGCAAGGCGTCACCAATCCCGAAGCCACCCTATTCGCCATCAAGCGCCTGATCGGCCGCACATTTGGCGACCCGGTGACCGCCAAAGACAAGGATATGGTGCCCTACAAGATCGTCAAAGGGACCAACGGCGACGCGTGGGTCGAGGCCCGCGGCGAGAAGTACTCGCCCAGCCAGGTCTCCGCTTTCATCCTGCAAAAGATGAAAGAGACCGCCGAGAACTATCTCGGCGAGAAAGTCGAGCAGGCGGTCATTACCGTCCCAGCTTATTTCAACGACGCTCAGCGCCAAGCGACCAAGGATGCGGGCAAGATAGCCGGACTTGAAGTCCTGCGAATCATCAACGAACCGACTGCGGCCGCGCTGGCCTATGGGCTCGACAAGAACGAAGGCAAAATGATCGCCGTCTATGACCTCGGCGGTGGCACCTTCGACGTGTCCATCCTCGAAATTGGCGACGGCGTGTTCGAGGTGAAGTCGACCAACGGCGACACCTTCCTCGGCGGCGAAGACTTCGACATGCGGCTGATGAATTACCTCGCCGACGAATTCAAGAAAGAGCAAGGCATCGACCTGCGGACCGACAAGTTGGCCCTGCAGCGCCTCAAGGAGGCCTCGGAAAAAGCCAAGATCGAGTTGTCGAGTGCGGCGCAGACAGAAGTGAACCTGCCGTTCATCACGGCCGACGCAGCGGGTCCGAAGCATCTAACGATGAAGCTGACCCGGGCCAAGCTTGAAGCATTGGTCGACGATCTGATCCAGCGCACCGTCGATCCCTGCAAGAAAGCCCTTAAAGACGCCGGGCTGACTGCTGGTGAGATCGACGAGGTGGTGCTGGTCGGCGGCATGACGCGGATGCCGAAAGTCATCGAAACGGTAAAGAACTTCTTCGGCCGCGAGCCGCATAAGGGCGTCAACCCTGACGAAGTCGTGGCGATGGGCGCGGCGATCCAGGCCGGCGTGCTGCAAGGCGATGTTAAAGACGTTCTCCTGCTCGACGTGACACCGTTGTCGCTGGGCATCGAGACGTTGGGCGGCGTGTTTACCCGCCTGATCGACCGCAACACGACGATCCCGACCCGCAAGAGCCAGGTGTTCTCGACCGCCGAAGATAACCAGTCGGCGGTGACCATCCGCGTCGCGCAGGGCGAACGTGAAATGGCAAGCGACAATAAGATGCTGGGTCAGTTCGATTTGGTCGGCCTGCCGTCCGCGCCGCGCGGCGTGCCGCAGATCGAGGTCACGTTCGATATCGACGCGAACGGTATCGTCAACGTGTCGGCGAAAGACAAAGGCACCAACAAAGAACAGCAGATCCGCATTCAAGCTTCCGGCGGCCTGTCGGATGCCGATATCGAACAGATGGTCAAGGACGCCGAGGCCCACTCGACCGAGGACAAGGCACGCCGCGAGCTGGTCGAAACCAAGAACCAAGCCGAAGCCGTCATCCACACCACGGAACGCAACCTCAAGGAACACGGCGACAAGGTTTCCACGAGCGACAAAGCGGCGATCGAAACCGCGCTCGAAGAGCTCCGCGCCGTCAAAGACAGCGACGACAAAGACGAGATCGTCAAAAAGAGCGATGCGGCCGTCACGGCATCGATGAAGCTCGGCGAGGCGATCTACAAGGCACAGGCCGAAGCCGACAGCGCCAGCGATGCGGCGGCAGCGGGCGCCGGCGATAGCCCGGCAGACGACGCGGTCGTCGATGCCGACTTTGAAGAAGTCGATGACGACGACAAGAAAGACACGGCCTAAGACCGACTATCATCGCTAAGACGATGACCAGGTTATCCGCCCCGTGCCGTAAGACTTTTGCGCCCGGGGCGGAACTATGTTCTAGGGGAATGCGGCGGGGCGGCTGCTGACATGACGAAGCAGGATTATTACGAATCACTCGGCGTCGGACGCAAAGCGTCTGACGACGAAATCAAGAAGGCTTACCGCAAACTCGCCATGCAGTTTCATCCGGATCAGAATCCGGATAACCCCGGCGCCGAAGTGAAATTCAAAGAACTGTCGGAAGCCTATGACGTGTTGCGCGACGATCAAAAGCGCGCGGCCTACGACCAATTCGGCCACGCGGCGTTCGAGAACGGCGGCATGGGCCGCGGCGGGTCTAGCGCCTTCGATTTCGCGTCGAGTTTTTCCGATATTTTCGAAGACCTGTTCGGCGACTTCTCCGGCGGGCGGCAGCGGACCCAAACCCGCGGCGCCGACCTGCGCTTCAACATGGAAATTAGCCTCGAGGAGGCTTACGGCGGCAAAAAGGCAACCATCCGCGTGCCGACGTCGGTCGCGTGCGATGCGTGTCATGGGTCGGGCGCTGAGGGCGACAGCGCGCCAACCACCTGCGGCATGTGCCGCGGCCACGGCAAAGTGCGCGCCCAACAAGGTTTTTTCACCATCGAGCGGACCTGCCCAACATGTCAGGGCATGGGCCACGTCATCCAAAACCCGTGCAAGCCGTGCGGCGGTTCAGGACGGGTGCGGCGCGAGAAATCGCTCGCCGTGACCATCCCGCATGGCGTCGAGGACGGCACCCGCATTCGCCTATCAGGTGAAGGCGAAGCCGGCTTGCGCGGCGGGCCGGCCGGCGATCTCTACATCTTTTTGTCGGTCACGCCGCATCGCTTTTTCGAACGCGAAGCGCTCAACGTGTTCTGCCGCGTGCCGATCAGCATGACAACGGCGGCCTTGGGTGGGCATATCGAAGTACCCACATTGGACGGCACCCGGGCACGCCTAACCCTACCGAGCGGCACCCAAACCGGTAAGCAGTTCCGCCTTAAGGGCAAGGGCATGCCGGCGGTGCGCGGTACCGGCAAAGGCGACCTGTTCATCCAGACGCTGGTTGAAACCCCGGTCAATTTGTCCAAGAAGCAAAAAGAGTTGCTCAAGGAATTCGAAGACGCCGGCAGCGGCAAATCGCACAGCCCCGAATCCGAAGGCTTTTTTACCAAGGTAAAAGAGCTGTGGGGGGACCTGAAGGACTAGGGCTGCCGTCCACCGCCGGCGCGTGGAGCCCGTGCGTTCGCCGGTGCCGCCGACTACAATCGGCGACGATGGATAAAGAAGTCTCCGACGTTCTCAAACAAGTTTCGCCGATCCCGGCCAGCGAACGGCATCAGCGCTGGTTACTTAAACGTCATCCGATCGGCGATCCGAGCGCGGACGATTTTCTCTTTGTCGAAGATGTCGTGCCGATGCCGCCGCCCGGCGCGATGCTGGTGCGCTGTACCTGGTTGTCGCTCGACCCATTTCAGCGACTGACTTGGAACGCGACACCGCGCAATGCCGAGATCGTCCCATTGTATGGCACGCTGCTGGGCGACATCGTCGGCGAAGTCGTGTTGTCGAACCATCCGGGCTTTGCGCGGGGCGATATCATCAACGAAGTGTTGGGGTGGCAAAACTACGCGTTGTCAGAGGGGCGCGGGCACTACATTCATAACCGTGCCGGCGCCCGCAAGGTCGACACGGCTTTGGGCCCGATCTCGACGGCCTGCGGCGTGTTGGGGCGCACCGGACTGACGGCGTATTTTTCCATCACCCGCGAGCTGGTTCCCAAACCTGGCGAAACCATGGTGGTATCGACCGCCGCCGGCGCGGTGGGGTCGCTCGCCGTGCAGATCGCCAAGATTATGGGGGCGCGGGTCGTTGGCCTGACCTCAACCGAGGAAAAATGCGACTGGATCACTGAGCTCGGGTGCGACGCGACGATTAACTACAAGACCGTCAACAATCTGGGCACCGCCATCGCGCGCGCAGCGCCGCAAGGTGTCGACATGTATTACGACAATGTCGGTGGTCCGATCGCCGACGCGGTGTTGGGTAACATGAACGCCGGCGGGCGGGTGACGCGGGTCGGCGTCTCGGCCAACTACAGCCAGGTCAACGACGACGGCACGCCGTGGACGTGGCCCGGTAACCAGCCGATGTTCATCATCCACGATTACATCCGCGACTATCCCGACGGACTCGTGCAGTTGTCGAACTGGATCAAAGACGGGCGATTGACCTACCGCGAGGATGTCATCGATGGTCTTGAAAACGCGGTTGCGGGTTGGCTCGACATGATGACCGGCGGGAATCGCGGCAAGCGGATCGTCCGCGTCGGGCCCAATCCGGACGGCATCGTCTAACCGGCATTACAAGGAGTTCGTCATGCATCCCGAACGCGGCGGCCGTAAGCGTCCCTTCTCCGTGCGCCACGAGGGGCACCACGCGTTGAGCCCGGTGATGAGCCACGATGACCTGGCCCGCTTCGATTTTGTCATGACGTCATATTTTCACGTCGCCCAAGATATCTATCCTGGCGCCAAGCGCGCCTATCAAACGCGGGTCGAACCGGCGTTCGTCAAGCAGCACGGGCAGAAGCCCGCGACGCGCGACGAAGTCCGCCAAGCCATGTATGCCGACCCTTATTGGCAAATGTGGAGCGCGCTAAAGCGCGGCAACCAGGAACTTTCTTATGCGGCGCGCAGCCACGTGCTAGCGCACGCATTCGACAAACTTGAGGCGCGCGCTGCGAAAACAAGCGATCGCGGGTCGGCAACGCTGCGGCTTAATCCGGCCCTCAAAGTGCCGCGCTATATCACAGCGGTTGATCTGCATTGCATGCCGGGCGGCTACAACGCCGATGACGGCGCCGGGCTTTACGCCGGGGCGATGTACGATACCGCGAGCCTGTATCTTGCGACCGGCGGCGAGTTCGGCAAATGGAACGACGCCGCGGGCTGGTCGATGGTCAACTGGATCGTGACAAAGTTTGCCGATGTGAAGCCCAAACGGGTTCTTGATCTCGGCTGCACGGTCGGCCATTCGACGCTGCCGCTGGCGCAACATTTTCCGCAAGCCGAGGTCTACGCCATCGATGCGTGCGCGCCGTTGCTGCGCTTTGCCAAGGCGCGCGCCGATTCGCTAGGCGTGCCGGTCCGGTTCTCGCAGCAAAATGCCGAAGCCACCGACTTTCCTGACAACTTTTTTGATGTCGTGACCAGCGCCATGTTCCTGCACGAGGTGCCGCAAAAGTCGATGCGGCGTGTCGTGGAGGAAATCCACCGCGTCCTTAAACCGGGCGGGGTCATGCTGCACGCCGAGCAGCCGCAGTATCACGGTCAACCGGTCGACGAGCAGTTCCTGCGCGAGTGGGATACGCGGTTCAACAACGAGCCGTTCCGCTGCGCGTTCCGCGATATGGACCTTGAGAAATTGGCGACTCGCGCAGGATTTGCCGCGGCGACGGTGGGGCGCGAAATGGGGCCGGGCTGTGCCTGGGGAAAACGCGGGATCGAAATCCGCGGACCCGGATTGTGGCTCTTCTATACCGCCCGCAAAGACGCTTAAGTTACTGATATTTAAAGAGAAAGTCTGCCCGCGGCGGGCGGGGCAGGGTTCCGTCGAATCGTGATAGACTCCGCCCCTGAGAAGCGTGCCCAAGCATGCCAGGAAGGGGAGAGACATGGTCAAACAGCGCCGAATTGTGCCCGACGTGGTGTCCGATCAGACGCTGGTCGCGCTGACCGCCACCGACTTCGTCCGTGATGCCGCCCGGTTGATGAAACATCGCCGCGTCGGGTCCGTCCTGGTTATGGACGGCGATACCCTCACCGGCATCTTCACCGAACGCGACATGGTGTACCGGGTCGTTGCCGACGGGCTCGATCCCGACATGACGCCATTGTCCCAGGTGATGACCCCCGATCCGGACACGATCGACGGGAGCGCATCGGCGCTGGACGCGTTACGCTCGATGAACGAGCGCGGCTACCGACACCTCCCGGTCATCGAAAACGGCCGGGTCGTCGGTATCGTCTCGCGGCGCGACTTCTACGGCGAAGAAAAGGCCGAAGAAGAGAAACATCCCGCGGCTGACGATCAGGTCACCCAGCTCCGCAACTAGCGGCAATCTGCGGACAAAGAAAAAGGCCGGGGCATGTCCCGGCCTTTACTCTTTGGGCGGCGCGCTGCGCTACTACTTCCAGGCGGCGAAAAAGAACCACTCACCTTTGTCAGGGACGTGCATCGAGCCGTCGTTTTGCGGCACAACAAACGGCGCCATGACTTGTTCAATGTTGTCAGGCGCGAACCCACCCTTGGTGGCGACATCGGCAAGATCCATGTCGTGCATCGGACCCCAGAACGGTTCGTTATTGTTGTGGGTATCCCAGTCCATTTCGAACTGACGCCACGCACTGTCCATCATCGCGAACGGCGGCTGTTCGACGTGCAGCATGAGCCCGCCAGGTCGCAGCACGCGGTGCGCTTCCGCAGCGATGTTGTAAACCGCCTTGTGCGACGTCTCGTGCAGGAACATTGAAGAGACCACGAGATCGAACGAGTTGTCTGGGAACTTGGTGTCCTCGGCCAGGCCTTGCCAGAAATGTACCGACCGGCCCAACGACTCGGCCCGGCCATGCGCGTAACGTAACAGCGGTGCGGAAAAGTCGAGGCCGTGGATTTCGGCGTCGGGCCATGCGTCGGCATAGGCCAGCGTCGAATGGCCGACCGTGCAGCCGATATCGAGCACGTTGCCGGGTTTGAAGCCCGGGCGCACATGGTCGAGCCAGTTGACCACCGACCAACCAGGCCCGTCGTTGTAGGGGCCCATCTTGCCGCCAGTCCCCATATAAAGGCCGCCGAGATCGTAAAGCGCACCAGCGAACACGTCGTTCTCCTGCGCCTCGGCATGATAGCTACCCGGCATCCAGTGCATGTCCATGGCGCTTTGATAGCGCGGCACCGCCACCTCGTCGTCGAGATGCAAGGTGCCCAGCATCGGATTGTCGACGCGCGCCTTGTCGATCAGGTCGTCAATTTGACGTTCGATAATCGGAATTTTGTGCTGGCTGCCCATTTCCTGCTGGTGGCGGCGCATGCAAGCCCACCACTGATAGGCCGGATCTCCCAGCATGGCACGGCGGACTTCGTGTCGATTCTTGGGCGCGCGACCCAAACTACGTTTGAGCGCGGGTTCGACCCGACCGTCGTAGATGGTCTTGTTCTTGGACTGCACGTTTTCGCGCAGATGACGCGAAAACGCCATCTGGTAATTGAGTCGCGCCTCGTCATCGGAATCAAGCGCCGCCATCACGGCATGACGGCCCAGGCCGGAGATTGATGTTTGGGGGGCATTGATATCGGTGGAGGCCAAGGGCTGTTCCTTTCGCGAAACGCTGTGCCAAGGCCGAATAGTCTAGCAGAACGGCGGTGGCGGCGTCGAAAACGCGGCGATCAACGCCCGTCTGCCGGGCGTTACCAGGGAATCTCGGTCTTTTCGTGAAAGAATTTGCCGGTTAGCGCCGCGTCGGCCTGGGCCGCGAGCCACACCGGGGTTTGCGCGCCTTCCTCAACATCAATCATCGCGAACTTCGACCCCATGTCAGTCTTGACCCAGCCCGGGCAACAACAATTGACCGATATGCCGCGGGTCTTGAGCGCCGGGGCGAGATTAGCGGTCAGGCCGTTGAGCGCGGTCTTGGACAACCGGTAACCCACCATGCCCGAATCGGCCCAACCGAACTGACCCATCTGCGAGGACATGTTGACGATGCGCCCGCCGCTGTTGATTAGCGGCACGAGTTTTCACGAGTTTTTGTGTGACCCGCAGCGGGCCCAGCAAGTTGGTATCGAGAATCGTGGCAACCAGATCAACATCGACGTCGAGGCCATCGGCTTCGATATTTTCGGTTTCGCCGTAAATGCGTTCCAGCAGGATGCCGGCGTTGTTCACCAAGACATCGATCATGCCGTAGGTGTCCTTGATCCATTCGGCAAAGGCGGCGGCGCTGTCCGCACGCGTGATATCCAGGACATGACCAACAACATCGAGACCGTCGTCGCGCAACGCTGCCGCCGCGGCCGCCACGGCCGCCACGGCCGCCACGGCCGCCACGGCCGCCACCTTGGTCGCATCGCGCGCCGCGAGCACAACATGAAAGCGATGGTCGCGAGCGAGTTGGCGGGCGATTTCCAACCCGAGTCCGCGGTTGGCCCCGGTAACGACGGCGATCTTCTTGTCGGTGGTTTTCGTCATGGCGATCCTCCGCGGCTATTACCGCCTATGGCGTCGGGTGGGGCAACAACGTGGCCATCGGCGCCTTTACTCTGCCGCCTTCGCTGCCCACGGGGCACCGATGTTTTTCTGCTCGTCGGTCGGGATCACGAGACCGCGTTGCACCGCGGGCCGCGCTGCGATCGCGTCATGCCAACGGCTTAGATGAGGTAGATCGTCGATCGACACGCCAGCGTAGTCGCGCGCCCACACCCAGCCAAAGCAGGCAATATCGGCAATCGAATAGTCGCCAGCCAAATACGCGACGTCCTTGAGACGCGCGTCCATAACTTCAAGGATGCGCCGGGTTTCGGTCGCGTAGCGCTCAATTGCTTTGGGAATTTTTTCCTCTTGGCGGTTCCACCACCCGGCCTGACCCTGCATCGGCCCCAAGCCGCCCATCTGGAACATCAGCCACTGAATGACGGTGCTACGGCCTTTGACGTCGGTCGGCATCAGCTGGCCGGATTTTTCGGCGAGGTAGATCAGGATGGCGCCAGATTCAAACACCGCGAGGTCGTCATTGTCGCGGTCGAAGATCGCCGGGATTTTGCCGTTGGGGTTGACCGCTCGAAAGTCTGGGTGATGCTGGTCGCCGTTCATGATGTTGATCGCGGTAACGCGGTACGGCAGCGCCATTTCTTCGAGCGCGATGGAGGCTTTGACGCCGTTGGGGGTACCCAAGGTGTAGAGATCGATCATGGCGCTCCTCGTAATCTGCGCCATTGCGCTGTGCTTCGTTGGGGTTGCGCCATGTGCTAAAGGTCGCCATTGCCGAAAATAAGCCAGGGACGGGTCATGGCCGATCTGAAGATAGGAATCGCGGGCTGCGCGGGCCGCATGGGCCAGACACTTTTGCGTCAGGTCGCGGCAACGCCAGGCTGCGTCATTGCCGGTGGCAGCGAGGCGCCGGGCAGTGCGGCGATCGGTCAGGACGTTGCAGGCTTGGCCGGTCTCCCGGCGGCAGGGATTGCCGTCGCCGATAACGCCGACGCGCTATTCGCGACGTGCGACGCGGTGCTGGATTTCACCATACCGGCAGCGACCGTTGCCAACGCAAAAGCCGCCGCCGCGCACGGCAAGATATTGATCGCCGGGACAACCGGTATGAGCGCGCGCGACGAAGCCGCGCTACGTGCCTCCGCTGAGCAAACGCCCATCGTCTACGCCGCCAACATGAGCGTCGGCGTTAATGTCTTGGCACAAGTCGTCAAGCAGGTCGCGGCGATGCTGGACCCTGACGCCTTCGACATCGAAGTGGTGGAAATGCATCACCGCAACAAGGTCGATGCGCCGTCGGGCACTGCCCTAGTGCTGGGCCGCGCCGCCGCCCAGGGTCGCGGTGTGGCCTTGGACGATGTCGCCGACCGCGGCCGCGACGGCATCACCGGCGCGCGTCAGGCGGGACACATTGGGTTTGCCAGTTTGCGCGGCGGCAGCGTGCCGGGCGACCACACAGTCATCTTCGCCAGCGACAGCGAACGTTTGGAATTGACCCACCGCGCGCAGGACCGCTCGCTCTTCGCCGCCGGCGCGGTGCGCGCCGCGCTGTGGGCCCGCGGCAAGCCCGCCGGGCTGTACGACATGACCGATGTGTTGGGGTTGAAAGACTGAGGACGCCGTCGTCAATAGGCCCGCAGCATTAGCAAAATCGCAGCGAAATGGGCGACGCTGCCGACCAAGACAAAAACGTGCCAGATCGCATTGCCGAGTTTGAAGCGCGGCCAATGGAAGAAGGCGAGGCCGCCAGTATAAGCGATGCCACCCGCCGCCAGCAGGCCGAGCGGCCACGGATCGAGAACGCGCGCCAGCGGGACAACCCAGGCAATGCCGGCCCAGCCCATCGCGACATAGCCGAATGAGCTAAAGCGGTGCAGTCGGCGCACCATGAACAGGCGCACTGAAATACCGCCCAGTGCGGCGCTCCACACCAGCACAAGCAGAATGAACCCGCGATGATCCCACAGCGGCATCGCCGCGACGGTCGTGACGGTCCCGGCGATCAGCAGATAGATCGCACTGTGATCCATCGCCGCAAAAATACGCCGGGCGCACGGGCGCTGCGTCCAGTGATAGATCGATGAACTGAAGTATGAGAAAAGAAGCGTCACGCCGTAGGCCAGCGCCGCACCGGTGGGACGCAATCCAGCATCCCAGGGCAGCACGATTAGGAGCGTAACCACGCCGGCCACCGCGAGGGCAAAACCGGCAAACGGGACTAGCGAATCCCACCGACCGAGAAAACCGTATGGTTCGATCTCGGCGGAAAGTGGCGAGGGGGCGTTAAGCCCCCTCAACCCTTTGGTCTTAGTCGACAACCCGGACGTTGGCGCAGGACGTTTTACCGTCGCGGCCTGATTCCAGATCGTACTCGAGACGCTGGCCTTCGCTGACATGCGTCAGTCCGGCACGTTCGAGAGCGGAGATGTGCAAGAAGCTATCCTTGCCGCCGTCTTCGGGAGCAATGAAGCCATATCCCTTGGTCGCGTTGAACCACTTAACGGTTCCGATCATGTGTATTTCCAGTTCTTCATAAAGTTATAGAACGGCGCACCGCATAGGCGAGCCGGGTCTCAGTTCAACGATTTCCGTGGGGTATGACGTCAAGTCGGCGTGGACAGTTCGAGATACGCCGGGTCGTCGCAGGGCTGATGGAGTGACATATGGCCCCGTGGGCGTCGTATAGCAAGCGGATTCGGGCCGCCGCACCCGTTGTTACCGCGCAGAATCGCTCGAAAAGGGTCGAATCAGGGAGAAAACCCTCATCGGCGTAGGGTCCATACCGATTCCCGGCCTCTCCACAAACCGCCATGTTTGTGGCGAGTTTCGCAGTGAGTTGGGAAATCTAATGCGCGCGCGATCTATTTCTGAGGCATCGCCGATTGGGACGGTACGCGCGGTGCGGAACCTGTCCCGCAATAGCCTGACGCTCGGCATAATCTTCGGCACCGCCGTTACCTTTCTGATCGGCGCGGGAGCGGCGAACAACATTCAGTTCGAGAGCCGGGCGCTGACAAGGGTATTCGAGGAAGCCGCCGGGCGGACCGTCGCCGGCATCGCCGCCGGGATCAGCGAATCGGTGCGAAACCCGTCGCCCAATTGGACCGAACCATTGGACGACTACGTTGCGGCAACACCCGGCATCATCGCGATTACCGTCACCGCCAACGAACAAGACAGGTTTGTTTCGACCAGCGGAAGCGAATCCTTCCCTCCGGCGCCGGTTCTGACGATCGCGCACGATATTGTTTTTCAAGGGAGCAAGATCGGCAGCGTCGAAGTCAATTTCGATCGTCGGCACCTGGCGGCCGACATCGCGCGGGTCCGGGTCGGTACCTTGCGCCGGGCGCCGCTGATTTGGACGGGCGTCATGGTCTTGGTCGTCCTACTGCTCGTGTACCGGCAGCGACACCGCCGATCCGCCCGACGACAATCGGCAGCTGCGTGACGAGGTTCGGCGACGGACGGCGACGGACGGCGGCCGAAAAACAGGAATCTGCTGCCAGGGCGCGCTTGGAAGACATTGCGTCACTGACCAGCGACTTCTACTGGGAAGCCGACCCCGAGGGGATCATCCGATACGTCTCCCAGCGATTTGGCGCGATTACCGGCGCGGCGGACGATATCGTCCTCGGCAAAGCGATCGGCGAGGGCAGTTGGACGCGCACCGCGGAGACGCGTGAGAGAATGGCTGAGATACTCTCGGAACGCCTGACGGTCCGCAACGAGCCTTTCCGCTACACCGACAAGAAAGGCGAACTTCGCGTGATATCCGCGTCTGCCGCGCCGCGGTTCGACGAGAAGGGTGATTACGTCGGCCACCGCGGCGCCTCGCACGAAGTCACTGCTGAGGTCCAAGCAAGCAAACGACTGGCCACGAGCGAGCAACGTTTCCGGAACATCGCGGCGATGACCGCTGACTTGTTTTGGGAAACCGATCCCGACGGCAAATTGACGCTCTTCCTCACCAAAGAGGATAGTCGATTGTCGGGCACGCCCGACGACTTCATCGGGATGCATTTCTTGGAACTGGTAGAGCGATTTGCCCCCGCTTCCAGGTCCGAACACGAACAGGCGATCAACGCACGTCAACCGTTCTCGGGTTTACGCCAAGATGGCCACCTGTCGGACGGGTCGCCCGTGCATCTCGAGGCCAGCGGTCAACCGGTCTTCGATGCGGCCGGCACCTATCTCGGCTTCCAGGGAGCGACCCGCGACGTCACCGATCTTGTGCTTGCCGAGAAACGCGCCGCGACCAGCACCTGGCAGATGGAAAGCTACCTTTCAAACGCGCCGGCGGCGATTTTGATCAAAGATCGCGACTTGCGCTTTACCCACATCAATCGCACTTACACGACGTGGTCGGGGCAGACCCCAGAGATGGTCCTGGGCAAGACGATCTCCGAGATTTACGGCAATAGCGCGAAGTCTAAGGCCTATCTGGACATTGAACGCCAAGTTCTGGAGACCGGTCGCGCGCAGATGGACGAGGACACGTTTACGTTCGACGATGGCATCGAACACCGCATCTCAGTCAATCGTTTTCCGATATTCGGCGACGGCGGCGCGGTTGCCGGCGTCGGCACGTTCCTCAACGACATCACCGAGCAATACGGTTCGCGAAGGCAAGCCGCTGCGGCGACCGAGCAACTAACCGTTTCGAATGGCGGCGCTTTCCGAGGTGCTGGGCGATCCGGCAACGAACTGGCCGGCACAACCCGCCAGCACCGTTTGAATCTACCGTCCGGGCCTCGCTTGGTGGATTTCAGTCGGTAATTTCGTGCCTTTTGGGGCCTTTCGTGCGCATATGAGCCAAAGGGACATCAGGCGGCTCTAGCGCCACCTGTCCCATTCCTCCAGTAAAGGCCTTTCGATTTGACCCAAGCGACTGCCGCAAAACACGGCGAAAAATGGACCTGCGACAAATGCGGGACAAAGTTTTACGACCTGATGAAACGCGGCCCCAATAACGGCGGCATGTGCCCCGAATGCGATACCGAGTTGTTTCGGATCGTGAAACTGCCGCCCGGAACTCCCCGCAAACCCAAGTCGCGGAGCGCGTTTTCGCGTGGCGGTCGGTCGGCGCCTGTGGTGAAAAAGGCAGAGAATGAGGACGAAGAGGAGGAGGCCCCGACCGACGATGACGAGGCGGACGGCCTGCCCGATCTCGCTGACGACGAGACCGATCCGACGGTTCCCGGCGATGACGACGACGACGACGACGCCAAAACACCTGGCAACGACAACGCCTAGCCCCAACCGGATACCGCGCCCTATCTTCTAAACGGCGATCCGATCTGAGGGTTCTGCGCCGCGCGCCGCGTCGTTGCGCGCGGCTTCCCAGGCCAACATCGCGCGTTTGCGGGCGCCACCCCAGCGGTATTGATGGACGATTCCGGTTTTTCGGATGACCCGGTGACACGGCACCAACCACGAGATCGCGTTGTTGGCGACGGCGTTGCCGACCGCGCGACCGTGCCGCGGCAAGCCAAGGCGCGCGCCGAGCGCCTCATACGTGGTGGTGTGGCCGGCCGGAATCGCGAGCAGCGCTTCCCACACCCGAATTTGAAAATTGGTGCCCTTGAGCAAAAGCGTCAGCGGCTTGTCGCTGGCGCGCGGCGCGAATATTGCGCGTACCACCGGCGCCGTCGCCTGGTCGTTGTGCACGAAGGTCGCCCGCGACCAGTTGCGCGCAAGGTCTTCATGCGCGGCGGCGCGGGCTTGTGCGCCCTCGCCGACGACGAACCCTAAGCCACAAACCCCGCGGTCGGTCAGATATAGCAGACACTCGCCGAACGCCGAGGGGTGAAAGCCATAGCGAATCACGAGATCGGCGCCTTGCGACTTGTAGTCGCCTGGGGTCATCGCCTCGCAGGCAACAAACAGGTCGTGCAGACGGGACGGGCCGGACAGCCCGGCGCCATACGCCGCGTCGAGCACGCTGGACGAATCGGCGAGCAACGACTTGGCGTAATCGACCGTTAGATATTGTTGAAATCGCTTGGGGCTGAGACCCGCCCAGCGTTTGAACAACCGCTGAAAGTGAAACGGACTCAAGCCAACCGCGGCAGCGATCTCTTCAAGCGACATTTGATCGTCACGCTGAACCGCCAGCAATTGGATCGCGGTCTCGACGCGAGCGTAGTCGCGGACGGTGATGCTGTTATCCATTGTCAAAGATTGCAACCGTACCAGCCCCGTTGCCACCCGATTCTTGCGGCTTCAGTTTGGGCACGTTGCGCCCGGCCCGGCGGCGCGCAATGGTTGACCGGTTAATTCACCCGCCAAGGAGCGCTCATGCTGTCGTGGTTTCTTATCTTTATGGTCGCGCTCGCCGGCGTGATGACGCCGGTTCAGGCCTCGGTCAACGCGATTTTGGGGCGTTCGCTCGGCCATCCCGTCGCCGCCGCCGTGCTGTCGACCGGCGTGTCATTCACCTTGCTGATGATCACGGCGATCGCCCTCAGAGTGCCGTGGCCGGGCGCCGCAGGTTTGTCTGCGCCGTGGTGGGTTTATGTCAGCGGCGGCACGATCGGTGCGTTGTTCGTGTTTTTCTTGTTGTTCTCCGCGCCCATCATCGGCGCCTCCGCGATGATCGCCGCAATCATTGCCGGGCAATTGATCAGTTCAGTCGCGCTTGACCATTTCGGGTTGCTGGGTCTGCCACAGCAAGCGCTGTCACCGGGTCGGGCCGCGGGCATTGCGTTGCTTGTCGCCGGCGTTTTTCTGATTCGAAAGTTCTAGTCAGGCGCCGACCGTTGGTTCTTGAGTGTCGCCAGTGCACCGCGTAACGCGTCGGCCAAAGCAACACGTTCGTCGTGGACCAGAAAATCGCCCAGCGCGACATGGCGCCCGTGGCTAGACAGAACGAGACGACTATCGCGCTCGGCTTTTTCCTCTAACGCGACGCGCACCCAAAACGGTTGGAACATCCAGCTCATGACGCGACCTCGCGGATCGGTGCGACTGACCGACAACTCGTTCTCGGTCAGCGCAATCGTCTCGGTCAGCCGCGCCGCGCGATAGCTGAACTTGAACGCTGCATAGATCAGCAGAACATCGAGCCCTAAAAACCCGACAATCGGCCACGCGCCGGCAAGAAAGAAAAACAAACCGGCGGAGAAACTCACCGCCGCGACACAGCCCATGAGCACCGCAAAGCCGACCGGACCGAGCGAGCGGTGCGGGTACAACACAGCATCAAACAGCGCCGGCGCCGGCGTTGATTGGTTCAGCATTTCGTTTGGGACATCGATCATCGACCGTAATTCTAGCGCCGCGACCCCACGTCGGGTACGCGAATCCGGCCTCTCAGTCGCGGTTTTTTGTCTCAGGCGGTGTACTAGGTGATGGTGCCCGGTCCTGCCGACGCCGTGCGGCCCGCATCTTGTTGAGATTGAGCATGGCCTCCCAGGCCCGTGGGTCATGCGCGGCTTGCGCGGTAAGGAGGGCGTCCAGTGGCGGCGGCGCACCGGGCGGTGGGGCAGGCTTTTCACTCGCGGGTTTCTTTCGGCGCGCCATCCCTCCGGTGTAGCACGCCGCGTCCCGACCGAGACAGCCCACGCTTTGCCGCGCCACGTGGGGCCGCTACTGTCCCCCGATGAAAAAGGCCCATGTGGACGAATTTTTTCGCCGGTTGGCGCAGGTCAATCCGGCGCCCGAAACAGAGCTGATCTACCACAACCCGTTCACCCTGTTGGTCGCCGTGGTCTTGTCGGCCCAAGCGACGGACGTCGGGGTCAACAAAGCGACGCCCGCGCTATTTGCCGCAGCCGACACGCCGGAAAAAATGATGCGTCTGGGCGAGGCGAAGATCCGCAATTACATCAAGACCATCGGGTTGTTCAACACCAAGGCCAGGAACGTCGCCGCGTTGAGCCAGATTTTGGTGGAAACGCACGGCAGCCAGGTGCCCGAAGACCGCGCCGCGTTGGAGGCACTGCCCGGCGTCGGGCGCAAGACCGCCAACGTGGTGCTCAATAGCGCGTTCGGCCACCCCACCATCGCCGTGGATACGCACATCTTTCGCGTCGGCAACCGAACCGGGCTAGCGCCCGGCAAAACACCGCTCGCCGTCGAGTTGGGGCTGGAAAAAGCGGTGCCCGAAAATTGGAAACAGCACGCGCACCACTGGCTCATTCTGCACGGTCGCTATATCTGCAAGGCGCGGACACCCGAGTGTTCGGCCTGCCGCGTTGCCGAATTCTGTACGTATAAAGCAAAGACCACCGCGGCGCGTGACGGCGCCGCGAAACCGGCGCGAAAGCCAACCGCGGCCAAAACGAAACCGGTAACCGCGGCGCGAAAAAGAAAACCCGCCGTGGCCGCTGGCGTCAAAAAGCGCGCCACCAACGGCGGCAAAGCCGCGCGTTAGTTCTTTGGGTCGTTGAGGCTGACGGTGCTGGCCGACCCACTCGCCAAATGGGCCAGGCATTGTGCGCTCGACACGGGGATGGCCTGGCTGCGGGTTTCGACGTAGCTGACCTGATAGTGCTCCGGCCCCGCCTCTTCATAGAGATAAATATGGGCAACGCAGGCGTCGCTCTTGTACAGCCAGACTTCGCCAGGCGGTTCGTTGCGCAACAGCTCAGGTGTGCCCATCAGGTCGGCGAGTTCGCTGCGGCCCAAACCGACAAGGCGCGCTGGCTCGATCAACGCGATGACAGGCTCGACCGGTTTGGACGGGGCCGGGTCAGCCGCGGGCGCCGTGCTGACGGTGGCACGTGGCGTCGCGATCTCGGACGGGCGCGGCGCCAGCGGTGTCAGTCTGACGGCACCTAGCGGTTGCACCTGCAACGATCGGGCGGCGCGAGCCTCGTTCACGACGACACTGGATGGCGCGGCCGCAGGTGCCGCGGATCGATCCTCGTGAAGGATTGCGGCGACGCGCACGCTTTCGTCCGCCGGCGCGGCACAGGCGGCCAGTGCGACCAAGCATCCGACAATGATCCACGCACGATTCATAACCGGTGACCGCGCGCCTTAAGCGGCGCGTAAACCTTTGAAAATATGAATCATCGCAACCGGCGCGATAACCGGCGCCAGGAAATTGACGATCGGAATAGTGAACAACACGGCGATCAAAACCCCCGCCATTAAAATTCGGCCTCGTTCGCGGCTGCGCAGCGCTTTTGCCGATTTTATGTCGGAATATCGGTGTGCTACGGCCTCAAAGTACTCTCGGCCCATAAGATAGCCGTTTAAGGCCAAGTAAACAAAGAACCCTATGCCGATCAAGAGCGTTGGGAGCGCGAGCAAATTCAGGAAAATCACGACTACAATGAACCGCACCCCGACCAGGACCTCTTCAACGAGAGGGAGGTCCTTGCCCGGCACGTCGTGGGGGTAATGCGCGCGCTCGACGGCCGCCAGAATCTCCCCCATGAAAAATGTCGTGATGACCGCGGTGGCGATGACCGGCGAAAAGAGCCAAACCCCGACCACGAACGCAATGGAGCCGAGAAAGTCCGAGACAATCCCCGGCAGCCACGACGCAAAAGTCTCGCGCAGATACTCAAACCCGCTGACCACGAGCAATCCGCCGATGATCATAACGACCAGCGTGACCAAAAAGCTCTTGAGGAATACCTTGCGGAACGCCGGTTCCGGCAGTTGGGCGATGGCTTTGGCGAAGGCGCTGATCATGTCGGGCAATCCGTTGCGCAGGCCGGTTCGGGCGGCGAACCTGTGTTGCCCGGGCGCGCGGTCTATCTATACTGCCGCCACCGTTGTCATGCCAGGGGCGCGCCTGAGTCGCGCCGATCCTAGAGAGGCCCATTCTGTCATCCGCACCCCTTGATGCCGTTTGTATCGGCAATGCCATTGTCGATGTTTTTAGCTCGACCGACCCTGAATTCCTGACCCGCCACGCGCTGGTACCGGGATCAATGAACTTGATCGATGAGACCCGGGCCGAAATGCTCTACGGCGAAATGGGCCCGGGCCGCGAAATGTCAGGCGGCTCCGCCGGCAACACGGCCGCCGGCATCGCCTCGCTCGGCGGTGCGTGCGGGTTCATCGGCAAAGTGCATAACGACGAGTTGGGGGAAGTCTTTACCCACGACATGCGCGCCGCTGGCGTCGAGTTCAGCACCGCGCATTTAGTCGGTGGCCCCGCGACCGCGCGGTGCCTGGTGCTGGTCACGCCGGACGCAGAGCGCACCATGAATACCTATCTCGGCGCCTGCGTTGAACTCGGTCCTGACGACATTGACGAAGACCAGATCGCGCGCGCGCAAGTGACCTATATGGAAGGCTATTTGTGGGATCCGCCGCTCGCCAAGGACGCGTTTCGCCGCGCCATCGAAGTGGCCCACGGTGCCGGCAGGAAGACTGCGTTGACGTTGTCGGATTCGTTTTGCGTCGATCGCTACCGCCAAGAATTTCTACAGCTGCTGGAAGGCGATATCGACATTCTCTTCGCCAACGAGGACGAGCTGAAATCGCTCTATCAGGTCGACAGCTTCGATGACGCGCTACAACGTGTGCAAGGACATTGCGAAATTGCCGCGCTGACACGTAGCGAAAAAGGCTCAGTCATCGTACGCGGCAACGAGATCCATGTGATCGACGCCAGTCCGGTGGATCGGGTTGTCGACACCACCGGCGCGGGCGACCTCTTCGCCTCAGGTTTTCTCTACGGCCTCGCCCGCGGCTACGACCTCAAGACTTGCGGCACCATTGCCGGCCTCGCCGCCGCAGAAATCATTTCGCATTTCGGGGCGCGGCCAGAAACCTCGCTCAAGACGTTGGTAGATGATCGCCCTAAGGCCTAAGCACGCCCGCCACGACGTAGGCATTCGGTAATGGCCCGCGCACGGCTGATTGCTGGGATCATTCTCTACATCTACGTCTCGACCCATCTGATCAATCATGCCCTGGGCATTCTCTCGCTCGAGGCCATGGAGGTTGGGCGTGAGGTATTCCTGGCCGTGTGGCGTAACCCGGTGGGCACGACCGTCCTTTATGGCGCGATCCTAACTCACGTTCTGCTGGTTCTTTGGTCGCAGTACCGGCGGCGCACCTTACGCATGCCGCTACGCGAAGCATTGCAAATACTGTTCGGCCTCCTCCTACCAGTTCTCCTGCTGGAACACGTTGTTGCTACCCGTGGCATGCATCAGATCGCCGGCATCAACGACACCTATGGCTATGTCTTGTCGACGCTGTGGATTTCGAAACCGGGCAGCGGTGCGCTGCAATCGCTAGCGTTAGTCTTGGCCTGGGCGCACGGTTCGATGGGCCTGTATTTCTGGTTACGCCTCAAGCCTTGGTTTGGCGCGGTGGCGCCATGGCTTTTTGCTGCGGTCATTTTGATGCCGGTCCTGGCCCTCGTCGGTTTTGTCGACAGCGGCCGCGAACTGGTGCGCCTTCTCGAAGATGACGCGTTCGTCGATCAGTTGATTGCGACGATTGAACCAGCCGACGACGCCGAAGTCGCGCGTGGGGTTCTGGTCCTATTTTGGGGTCGCATTGTTTTTGGCACCCTGCTTGGGCTCGTTGTCCTCGGCCGCATCGGGCGCTGGGCGGTGCAGCAACGCGCGCACATGGTCACCATCACCTACGCCGATGGCCGCAAGATCGCGATGGAGCCAGGCGCCACAGTCCTCGATGCCAGTCGGCGTCTGGGTGTGCCGCACGCTTCGGTTTGCGGCGGCCGCGGCCGCTGCTCGACCTGCCGTGTCCACGTCAGCGCTGGCCGCGAGTCGCTGCCCGCGCCGTCGTCTGAGGAATCGCGCGTTCTATTGCGCGTCGGTGCGTCGGATGCCACGCGTCTCGCCTGCCAATTGCGCCCGACCGACGATGTGACCGTGGCCCCGCTTCTGGGCGCGGACGCGACCGCCAAAGACGGACACCGAAAATCGGTAACCAACCAGGGCGCGGAGCGCGAGGTCGCCATTTTGTTTGCCGATATCCGCTCGTTCACCGCGTTTTCAGAAAAGAAGTTGCCCTACGACGTGGTCTTCGTGCTCAACCAATACTTCCGGACGATGGGCAGCGCCGTTGAACAAGCTGGTGGCCAACTCGACAAATTTATTGGCGACGGCGTGATGGCCTTGTTCGGCATCGAAACCGATGCCGCGGCAGGGTGCCGTGCTGCCATAGAGGGGGCGCGGCGCATGGCGATCGGCCTCAAGGAACTTAACGAAAACCTGAAGAATGATCTGCCCGAACCGCTGCGCATTGGGATCGGCATTCACGTTGGTAGCGTCATCGTCGGCGACATGGGCTACGCGGCGACCCGATCGATAACCGCCATCGGCGATCCGGTGAACACGGCGAGCCGCCTCGAATCGCTGAACAAAGAGTATGTCTCACAGCTGGTCGTCAGCGGCGACGTGGCCGAACGTGCCGGAATCGATTTATCGATTCATCGTAGCGAGAGCGTCGAGGTCCGCGGCCGCGCCGAGCCGCTTCAGGTCTTTATTTTGAACGATGCATCCGCCCTGAAAGAATTGGTCCGGGCGTAAGTCGCACCGCGCTGGCGGGCGCTATGCGTTGTTCCCATACTTTTCGACCAGCGTAGTGTGAAATGTCTCACGCGCCGCGGTCATTTGAGCGAAGGCCGCGGCAAATACCGGCGCGACCTGTACAAAGTCCCAATAGGGCGTGAGCATGGCATAGCCGCGCCGCAGGTCCGCGTCTGAAAAGTGGCGCATGATGTTGGGCAAGTACCACAGCGCCGGCGCAAGCGCGCAATCCGCCAGCGTGGGCTGCGCGCCAAGGCACCACGGGGCCGGCGCGACGGCATCGTTTAGATGCTTCAAACCCGCCTCAACGCGTGCGACATGCGCTGTCACGAAGTCGGCGTCGCGGTGGGTCGCGCGGATTTGCGGCACCAGCGCATGAACCGGCGCCAATAGATATAGATCGACCAACCGGGCAATGAGCCGCGACCGCGCGCGGGCCGCCGCATCGCCCGGCAATAACGACGGCGCCGGAAATTTGTCTTCAAGATATTCGGCGATCACTTCAGATTCGTAGAGCAGCAGATCGCCGTCTTCGATAAAGGGAATTTTGCCCAGCGGGCTGCGCCCGCGGTTGGGATCGGACAGCACGTCCGGCGGGCCGATTACCAGATCCAGATTGACGCCCTTGGCGAGCGCGGCGAACCACACGCGACAGAAATAGGGTGAGAGCGGCGTGCCGTAGAGTTTCACCAACGGTGCCACGATGTCCTAGCTTTTCTTGTTGATCAGTCCAGCACCAAGCGACTCGCCGCCCAAGATATGAACATGAAAATGCGGCACGAGTTGATGGGAGTCCGGCCCGTGATTAGCGATCAACCGGTACCCAGTCGCATCGACACCGAGGTCGCGCGCGATTTTGCCGACGGCGCGAAAGAACGCGGCGATTTCGTCATCGGTGGCGCTGGCGGAAAAATCGTCCATTGACACGTAGGCGCCCTTTGGGATGACCAAAACGTGGGCGCTCGATTGCGGTGCGATGTCGTTAAAGGCGAGGACGTGATCGTCCTCGTAGACCTTGGCGCAAGGCAATTCGCCGCGCAGAATTTTCGCGAATACGTTCTCGCTGTCGTAACTCATCGTGCGTCTCCCTAATCGATCGTCTTGTCTTTGCGCGCGGCTTTTTCAGCAATGCCCGAAGTGCCTTCGCGCCGAGCCAGTTCGGCAAATACCTGTTCGGGCCGCACATCCATCTGCGCCCAGAGAACCAGCAGCGCGAACAAAAGGTCGGCACTTTCGTAGATGACTTCGCCGCGATCCTTATCGACGGCCGCGATCACAGTCTCGACGGCCTCTTCGCCGACCTTCTCGGCGATTTTCTTGCGCCCCTTGGCGAACATCTTCGCGACATAGGATTCCTTGGGATCGGCGCCGCGGCGCTGTTCGATCACCCCGTAAAGGCGCTCGAGGACGGCGCTGCTTTCGGTCATCTCGGTCATGTCAGTGACTTTCTCATAAAACCCGTGGAACCCCCCCGTCATACCATCGCCGGCCTACCAGACGTAAGGCGGCGCAGAACGCCACTGGCAAGCGCGACGCCGCCGCATACGGCGCCGACCCCCATCCAGGTGACGGCGCCCGGCAATTCACCCAGCACCGGCACCGCGATCAGTGTCGCCAGGACCGGCACCAACGCGCTAAAGGCCGCCGCGTTGGAGCCCCCGAGATGGCGAACGGCGATGCCGAAAGCCGCCATTGCGAGGAGCCCCGACCCAATGCCCTGGGCGCCGACCTGGACCGCGATTTCGGTCCACGATGCATCGAACCGCACGTTGCCGTCGATCAGCACCACCGGGACCATCACGATTAACGATCCGGCGCTCACCAGGGCCGTCGCCTGCCAAGCGCCCAGACCGGATTGCCGCAAGGCCAACGTGTAGGCCGCCCACAGGGCCGCGCCGGCCAGAAACCAAATATGTCCGCGCCAGGCGCCAGGATCACCCGTCAGCAAACTAGCCCCGCCAACGGCAACGCCGCCGGCGACGATTAGCGCGAAGCCGACTAGGCGCCAGCGACCCAACCGTTCGCCCAACAGGAGGAACGCAAACAGCGCGGCGAAAAGCGGCATGGTGCCGGGCAACAGGGCGCCGACATCCGCCACCGGCGCAAACTGGGTGCCGGCGCTAACGATCAGAAAATACGGTGCGCCGGCGCCCGCTATCATCAACGCCGCATGACTCCAGCGGATCTTGCGCCACGGCAGCCGCGCCAGAACCGGGAGCAGAATGATGCCGGGCGGGAGGGTCCGCAGGATGGCGATCTCGACGGGGGAAAACGAACTGGTGACGCCAAATCGGGTGGCCACGATCCAACCGCCCCAAATAGCCACCGCGCCGAGAGCCGCGAGGCTGCCGAGCAGGACGGGAGCCGGACCCGGCGTGCGGGTGACAGCGCGCGCCGCGGCGTCAGTCACGAACCGGGACGCCCGCCTGTTTCATATGCGCCTTGGCTTGCGCGATCGAGAATTCGCCGAAATGAAAGATTGAGGCGGCCAAAACGGCCGTCGCGTGACCCTCGCGCACGCCGGCGACGAGATGGTCGAGCGTCCCAACCCCGCCCGAGGCAATCACCGGGATCGTCACCGCATCGGCAATGGCCCGCGTGAGGTCGATGTCAAAGCCCTGTTTGGTGCCGTCGCGGTCCATCGAGGTCAGCAGGATTTCGCCGGCACCGTACTCGGCCATGCGCTGCGCCCAGGCGACGGCGTCGATCCCGGTCGCGTTGCGCCCGCCGTGCGTGAAGACCTCGAATTGCCAATTACGGCCACCCGCCGACCCCGGGTTGAGCTTGGCGTCGATGGCGACAACGATGCATTGGCTGCCGAATTTCTCAGCCGCGCGGCGCACGAAGTCGGGATCGCTGACCGCGGCGGTATTGATCGACACCTTGTCGGCACCGGCCAGCAGGAGCTTGCGGATGTCCTCGAGGGTGCGCACGCCACCGCCCACGGTAAGCGGCATGAAACATTGTTCGGCGGTGCGCGCGACAACATCGAAAATGGTGTCGCGATTCTCATGGCTCGCCGTGATGTCGAGAAAACACAACTCGTCGGCGCCTTGCTGATCGTAGAGCCGGGCCTGTTCAACCGGATCGCCAGCATCGCGCAGATCGAGAAAGTTGATCCCCTTAACGACCCGCCCGTCCTTTACGTCCAAGCACGGAATGATGCGCGCCTTCAGCATTGTCAGGCCGCGATCTTTAGGGCGTCGGCAGGCTCGAGGGTGCCTTCGTAAAGGGCGCGGCCAATGATGGCACCGGCGATGCCGCGGTCTTCGCAGGCCTTCAATGCTGCGATGTCGGCCACCGTGGCCACACCGCCCGACGCTATCACCGGGATCGAGACTGCCTCGGCAACGGCCAATGTCGCCGCGACGTTGACGCCTTCCAGCACACCGTCGCGGTCGATATCGGTGTGGATGATCGCGGCAACGCCGTCATCTTCAAAACTTTTTGCGAGATCGACCGCCGTCGTTTCCGATACTTGCGCCCAGCCCTCAACCGCGACTTTACCGCCCTTGGCATCGATGCCGACGGCGATTTTGCCGGGATAGGCGCGCGCCGCGGCGCGCACTAGTACCGGATCGCGCAACGCGGCGGTCCCGAGCACGACACGCGCAACCCCGGCGTCGATCCACTGTTCGATAGTCGCAAGGTCGCGAATGCCGCCGCCCAATTGTACTGGCAGCGCGGTCGCACCCAGTATCGAAGAGACCGCGTCGCCATTGACCGGCCGCCCAGCGAACGCACCGTTGAGATCAACAATGTGTAGCCAGGCGAATCCGAGCGCTGCGAAATGTCGCGCCTGTGCGGCGGGATCGTCGTTGTAGATGGTCGCGTCGGCCATGATCCCGCGCCGTAGGCGCACGCATACACCGTCTTTGAGATCGATCGCCGGATAGAGAATCACGTCCCGAGATCCTTCGTATAGAAAAACCCGCGAATGAACTGGCCATCGACCAAGGCGTAATTCGGCTTGATGCCCCAGCGCGTGAAGCCCGCGTTTTCGTAAAGCGCGATGGCGCCTTCTTGGGTTTCGCGCACGTCAAGACTGATCTGGCGAAAGCCGCGCGTGCGGGCGTGTTTTTCGAAGTCGGCCAACATGCCGCGCGCTAGCCCGTGGCCGCGCGCCCATGGCGCGACAAAAAAGCTATTGAGGATAACGTTGTGCGCGCCCGCCTGATTGTTGGGCGCTGGCCGCACCATCTGCGCGGTACCGGCCACGGTGCCGTTATAGCGGCCCACCAACAATTCGCGTTCGGGCACCAGCAACACGCCGCGCCAATACGATTCGAGCCGATCGCGCGGCGGCGGATTGATCCAGTCGAAACCGATCCCGACCTTGATGGCCTGTTCGGCGGCTTCACAGATTTCGTCGAGATCGTCGTCATCGAACTCTGTCAGCCATTCCGTCTTCGTCGCATGCATCACGGCGTCCATGACAAGAAATTCGCGATAAAGCGCAAACCCGTCTCCTGACTCTTCTCGGGGTGGAACTGAGTGCCGACGAGATTATCGCGGCCGATCACGGCGGCCACCGGCCCACCATAATCGCTCTCGGCAAGGACGTCGGCGGGATCAGCGGCGCCAAAAACATAACTGTGAACAAAGTATGCATGGGCCCCGGTTTCAACCCCCGCCAGAGTCGGATGGACAGGCGTTTTGAGGATGAGTTCGTTCCACCCCATGTGCGGTACCGGCCGCCCCGGCGCGGGGGTCAACGCGACGACGTCACCCGGAATCCAGCCGAAACCGTCGTGGGTTCCGTGCTCAAGGCCCCGCGTCGCCATCAATTGCATTCCCACGCAAATGCCCAGAAACGGACGGCCGCGGGTGATGACCGCCTCTTCAAGCGCCTCCCACATGCCTTCGAGCGCCAATAGACCGGCGCGACAGTCGGCAAACGCACCGACCCCGGGCAACACGATGCGCTCTGCAGCACGCACCGCGTCGGGGTCGGCGCTTACCGCGATGTCGCCGCCACCGTGTTCGCGCGCGGCGCGTTCAAATGCCTTAGCGGCAGAGCGCAAGTTGCCCGAGCCGTAGTCGATGATGACGGTGCTCATAGGTCCCCGCCGGTGCGCGGCAGAAGTGCGCCGGTCGAAGTCACCTCGATCGCCGAAAAGAACGATCGCTCGGCATCATCGAGACGGCGGCCCGATACGGTGGCGACCTCGCGCCAACCGCGCCGCGACTTGACCCACCGGCGCAGATTGTTGCCCTCGAACCCCAAAATCAGGGCCACTGCCACCTCGATGACCGTGCCGGTCAGGGGCGCCAACAGGCCCGCCTCGACCACGGCGGACACGGCAACCAGAATCCCCAGGACAACAAGCGCGACCAGCCATAGCCCGCGCCACAACGGCCAGATCAGCGGCAGCACCAGTGCTGGCCAGCAGAATCCGTCTTTGATGAAAATAAGGTCGTCGTCGCCCCCCGCGGTGGGACTTTGGTAGACGCTATAGAGTCGCATGGCCGTCTAGAGGGAGCCGCCGAGCACGCCCTTGGTGGAGGGCACCGACTGTGCTTGGCGTGGATCGACGGTAATGGCCTGGCGTAGCGCGCGGGCAAGCCCCTTGAAGCAGGATTCGGCGATGTGGTGGCTGTTCCGCCCGTAGAGCGTTTCGACATGGAGCGTCAGCCCCGCGCCTTGCGCGAAGGCCTGGAACCACTCGCGAAACAGTTCGGTGTCCATCTCACCCAGCTTTGACGTCGGAAAATCGACGTTCCACACCAAATAGGGCCGGTTCGAGCAATCGAGCGTCACCCGGGTCAGAGTTTCGTCGAAAGGAATATACGCCGTGCCGTAACGCACGATGCCGGCGCGGTCGCCCAGCGCCTGGGAGACGGCCTCGCCAATGACGATGCCGCAATCCTCGTTGGTGTGGTGAAAATCGATGTGCAGGTCGCCGGTCGCCCGCAGCGTCAGGTCGATCAGCGAGTGCCGCGACAGCTGTTCCATCATGTGATCGAGGAAACCGATGCCGCTGACGACGTCGTAGACCCCGCTGCCGTCGAGGTCGACGGTGGCGGTTATGGCCGTTTCCTTGGTTTTACGGTCGACAGTAGCCTGGCGCATGGGCCGCTCCTCTGTTGCTGACCTGAGGTCGGCGCGGCGCCCATATAGCAGGATTGGTCGCACCTGACCACCGGCCTCGCCCTTGACCGAACCGCGCAAATCCTTACATGTCGGCGTTCCGGCGCGCCACACCCGCGCAATTTCCGAGGAAAACGGCATGGCTTCCGATTCGATGCCCGCTTGGCACGGCACCACGATCCTTTCGGTCCGCAAAGGCGGGAAGGCGGTAATCGCCGGCGACGGCCAAGTTTCCGTCGGATCGACGGTGATGAAATCCAAAGCCCGCAAGGTGCGGCGTCTCGCCGACGGCAGCGTGATCGTTGGCTTCGCCGGCGCCACCGCCGACGCATTCACCTTGTTCGAGCGCCTCGAAGCCAAACTGGAAAAGCACGGCGGGCAGCTTGAACGGGCCTGTGTCGAGTTGGCCAAAGACTGGCGCACCGATCGCTACCTCCGCCGCCTCGAAGCGATGATGGCGGTGGCCAACGAAAACATCAGTTTGGTGCTGACCGGTTCGGGCGATGTGCTGGAATCCGACGACGGTGTCATCGGCATCGGGTCCGGCGGCAACTACGCCTTGGCGGCGGCCCGCGCGCTGATGGACCAGGACGGTCTGGATGCCGAGACCATCGCCCGCAAGGCAATGAAGATTGCCGCCGACATTTGCGTCTATACCAACGAAAACGTCATCATCGAGAGCGTTTAGTCATGGCCGAGTTCAGTCCGCGCGAGATCGTTTCCGAGCTCGATCGCCACATCATCGGCCAACACGACGCCAAACGGGCGGTGGCAATCGCGCTGCGTAACCGCTGGCGGCGCCAACAATTGCCCGAAGAATTGCGCGAGGAAATCGTGCCCAAGAATATCCTGATGATCGGCCCAACGGGGGTCGGCAAAACCGAGATTTCGCGGCGCCTCGCCAAACTGGCCAACGCCCCATTCCTCAAAGTCGAGGCAACCAAGTTTACCGAGGTCGGCTATGTCGGGCGCGACGTCGAGCAGATCGTGCGCGACTTGGTCGAAATCTCGATCACTATGGTGCGCAACCAAAGGCGTGAAGAAGTTCAAGCCCGCGCCCAACTGGCCGCCGAGGAACGGGTCCTTGATGCGCTGGTCGGCGGCGACGCCAGCGAATCCACCCGCCAAGCATTTCGGCAAAAACTGCGCAGCGGCGAGCTGGACGACAAGGAAATCGAAATCACTGTCCAAGACGGCGGCGGCGGCATGCCGACCTTTGAAATTCCCGGCATGCCCGGTGCCCAGATGGGCATGGTCAATCTCAACGACATGCTCGGCAAAGCCTTCGGCCAGCGCACCAAACCCAAGCGCCTGAGTGTCGTTGAGTCCTACGATCTGCTGATGGAAGAAGAGAGCGACAAACTGGTCGACCAGGACAAGCTGGTGAAAGAGGCCATCGACCGCGTCGAACAACACGGCATCGTCTTCCTCGACGAAATAGACAAGATCACCGCGCGGCAAGACCGCGCCGGCGCCGACGTCAGCCGCGAGGGCGTTCAGCGCGACCTACTGCCGCTGATCGAAGGCACCCAGGTCGCCACCAAGCACGGCACCGTGCGGACCGACTTTATCTTGTTCGTTGCCTCGGGCGCCTTCCAACTCGCCAAGCCGTCCGACTTGCTGCCCGAACTGCAAGGTCGCCTGCCGATCCGGGTTGAGCTCAAAGCGCTGACCCGTGACGATTTCAAGCGCATCCTCACCGAGCCCGAGGCCAGCCTAATCCGCCAATATACCGCGCTGATCGGTACCGAGGGCGTGACGCTGACCTTCACCGACGACGCCATCGACGAAATTGCCAGCGTTGCCGCCGACGTCAACGCGACCGTCGAGAACATCGGCGCGCGCCGTCTGCACACGGTGATGGAACGCCTGCTCGACGAGATCAGTTTCGCCGCGACCGACAGCCCCGGCGAGTCCGTGACAATCGACGCAGCCTACGTGCGCGAGCATGTTTCCGATCTGGCCAAAGATTCAGATCTCTCGAAGTTTATTTTGTAGAAAGCGTTGGGCGGCGGTCAGTCCAAATCGACGAGCATCCTCTCGATGACCGCTTCGTCCAGGTCCTTGATCCGCTCCGCCAAGCGGTTGGCCAGTTCGGTCGCCTTGGGCGACAAGCCCGCGGTGTCGACCACGACGCGCGGATGCGACAGGCGGGCCAACTGTTCGAGTGCCTCGGCATCGTCCCAGATAATGTTGAAGTAGCCGCAGATTTGCCGCACCAGATGCGGCGTGGGCCGACCTCGGCGGCCATGTTCCAGGGCCGACAAATACGCCTCGGAGAGCTGCAGGTCGGCCGCCATCTTTTTCAGCGTCACCTCGTTGGCGCGGCGTAATGCGCGCACTTTAGCGCCAAACGGCGTCATTTCTTGCGCCGTAACAGGATGTAGAGCGCGCCGTCGCCGCCGTGTTGGCGCGCGGCCGGCTGCCAGGTCACAACCTGTTGGGCGAGCGGCGGCAGGACCAGCCAGCGCGGCACTTGTTCGCGCAAGACACCGCGTTCGCGCTCGGGCATGAAACCCGGTTCGTCATCGGGGCGCGCGGACCCCTTGCCGGTAATGACAAGAACGCAGCGGTGGCCGGCGGCGACGCTGCGGCTGAGGAACCCCTCCAGCGCCGGGCGGGCTTGCTGTTGCGTCAGACCGTGCAGGTCGAGGCGCCCATCGATGTCGAGTTGGCCGCGGCGCAACCGCACCTGGGTGCGCCGGTCGGTCCCGGTGCCCGGTGTCGGTACCGCCGGGGTGATGCGCGACGCAACTACCGGCACGGTGCGCGCCTTGGCCGGTGCGACCGGGGCGCTTTGCCTTGCCGTTTCGATATCGGGCGCAGCGGGCGGCGACGGTACGGCCGCCGCATCCGGCGCGCTGCGGCGCCGCACCGCTGGGTCGTGGACCTGAGTATCGCGCATCACTTCAGCCCATAAGTGCGCTTCTTCCGCGCTCAGCGTTCGGCCGGCGCGGGGCGGCGATTTGCCGGCAACCATCTGGTCAATCCCCGCTGCGGGCGCGGCGCTCCAAAAAGGCGCGCGGCAACAATCCGTAGTAGCGGCCTGCCTCGCGCATGCGGCCGGCGATTGCGCCGGCGGGCGCACCTGTTCCCCAATAGACATCGCCGCGGACGATCCCCTTGATCGCGCCGCCGGTGTCTTGGGCTATCATCAATCGGCGAAAATACATCGGGTCATCGCTGGTTTCGTGGTGGTCGTCGGTCACCGTGTCGAGCCACACCGGCATCCCCAGCGGTAGCCAACCGGTGTCGACCGCAAGCGAGCGACCGGGTGTCAACGGCACACCTTGGGCACCAACTGGCGCATCCCCATCGAGCCGCCGAAAGAAAATATAAGAGGCGTTTTCCTGCATCAGGGCGACCGCCTGTTGCGGGTTGGCGACGAGCCAGTCGCGGATCGACTGCATCGAGACCTCTTCTTGGGCGAGCGCGCCACGCGTGACCAAGCTACGACCAATTGCGAAATAGGGATGCCCGTTGGTCCCGGCATAGCCGACGCGGACCGCCGAACCGTCGGGCATCTTGACCAAGCCCGATCCTTGGATGTGCAGGAAAAAGGCGTCGACCGGATCGTCCACCCACAACAACACCTCTGCGCGGCCGTCTAATGCGCCTTGGTCGATTTCGCTGCGGCTCTCGACAGGTTTGAGGCGGCCGCCAACGACTCTGCCAACCAGTCGCTGGCCTTTCAGGTCGGTGCGAAAGTCGCCGAGATCGACGCCGACATAGTCCGGTGGTGGCGCGTAAATCGGCACCTGATACGCGCCGGTGCGGCTTGTATGGCCGTTGAGTTCGGGCTCGAAATAGCCTGTGAACAACCCGACGTCGTCGCCGTTGTTGCGGATCGATACCGGCCGAAACCAAGTTTGAAAGAACAGCCGCGCGGCAGTGGCGTCGCTCGCGGGATCGGCAAGCGCGGCTGTGCACGCCGGCCGCCAGTCGCCCACGGTGCCGAACGCCGGGTCCGCCAACTCACGCTCGTCAGGCAACCGCAGCAACCGCCCGCACGATCGGCGAAACGCGTCCAGCGCCAGCGCTTGGTCGTCGTCGGCCCAGCCGGTCAGCGCATGTTCGACGCTGAGGCGTTCGACAAAAACGAAGGGATCAAGGACAAGTTTGTCAGGCAATGGTTTCGGCGGAAACAGAGCGAAGGCGATCAGAGCAGCCGCGAGCAATCCGGCCGCGATCAACAGGGCCCACAGTCGACCCGAAATCAATTCTCGCTACGGGTGGCGATCAATTTCCAATTCGGGTCGCCTGAGCGCACATCGCGCGCGAAGGTCCAGAAATCCGTGATGTTCTGGACGACCCGGGGATCACCGGAGATAACGTCGCCGTCTTTGCCACGCGTGACATTCACAAGTTCGGCGACAAACTTGATGGTCACTTCCGCCATCCGGCCAACCGCGCGGGCCTCGACCAGTTCGCTCGATTTGATTGCCGCAAGCGTTGTCTCGAGCGTGTCGCCACGGCCCTCTCGCTCAGCAATCGCCCGTTGAAAGTTGGTATAGACGTCATCGTCCAAGAGGGCGCGAAGCGTGTCGGTGTCGCCGGCCGCAAACGACATCAGCACCATGTCGTAGGCGGTGCGGGCGCCAGCGACAAACTCGTCGGCGCTAAAACTTGGGTCAAGCGCGCGGATCTCGCGCGCGCCATCGGCAGCCGTGCCAAGCGGGATATCGTCCTCGCCGGCACCTGAGCGCTGGCGCTCTGGCAGCGACACGACGTTGTCGTCAGCGTCCTGGCGCGATCGGTCGTTTGCGAGGGTCTTCCGCGCAGGCGGTTCGTTGCCGGTGCGGCGCCCCAGCACGTTGCGCAAGCGCAAAATGATGAAGATTGCCACCATGGCAAAAAAGACAATTTCGAGAAAGCCTTCGCCCATCGTGCGTCCCTGACGCGCAATCTAATCGCCGCCGGTCGCGTGCGGCCGTGTGTTCTTCTACAATAGTCCGGCACACGGCACGAGTCCAACAAGGGTGGCGCTTTCGTGACTGCGTCTCCATGTAGCTCTTAAACATCATCTATCGAAACGAGTCGCAGTGTTTGGCCTGATCCTCTTCTTGCTGTTCGTCGGTGTCCCGGCGGCGGAAATCGCCATATTCATCGTCGTCGGCGGCGAGATCGGCGTGTGGAGTACGATTGCCCTGGTGATCCTCACTGCCATCGCCGGCAGCGCGCTGATCCGCCGCCAGGGGCTACGCACCCTCATTCGCGCGCAACACACCCTGTCACGGAGCGAGTTGCCGATCGAAGAGGCATTCGACGGGATTTGTCTGGTTGCGGCCGGCGCGCTTTTGTTAACGCCCGGGTTCCTCACCGACACAATCGGTCTCTTGCTGTTGGTGCCGCCGTTACGCGCCATGATCCGCGGGCCGATTCTGCGACGGCTTCATGCGCGCATGACGGTGCGCGGCTTCGGCGCGCCGCCGCCAGATGATGGGCCGATCATCGACGGCGATTTTCACGAGGTCGACCCGCGCCCGAATACAGGCCAAGGCGGCCCACGACTGCCGGGCTCCGGCGCGACCTAGGCCTCGTATCCTTGTCGTGACCCGCCCTTCCATGGTAGCCACGGGCCGCCTCGACACCAGGGAGAGCAAGCGCAATGGCCGACAGCGGCGAAGGCATCACCAGCGAGACAGAAGCAGCGGCAACGGGCAGTCCACGGGTCGGCCTTTTGGCCCAGTACATGAAGGACTGTTCTTACGAGAACCCCAACGCGCCGCGCAGCATGTCCAAAGACCTACCGGCGCCGACCATCGACGTCAGTCTGGATGTCCAGGTCCAGCCGATGGGGCAGAACCGCTTTGAAATCGCCCTCAGGACGACAGCGAGCGCAAAACGCGGCGAAGACGCGGTTTTTGTGGCCGAGGTCGTTTTTGCCGGTGTCTTTGAATTGTTCGATGTGCCGGCCGACCAAGTCCAGCCGGTCTGCCTGATCGAGTGCCCGCGTCTGTTGTTCCCCTTCGCCCGCCGTATTCTCTCAGACCTGACGCGCGACGGCGGGGTGCCACCGATTCTGCTGGACCCGGTCGATTTCACCGCACTTTACGAACGGCAAAAAGCCGAGACCAAAGCCACCCAAGGCGAGACGATCAACTAGACTTGCTCGCCAGCCAGATCGGGTCTTTGATTTTCTGCAGGAATGCCGCGTGCGCGACCAGGTCGTCGAGGCTGGGCTTGAACGTCCGTTCGGGCCATGTCCTGGTCGGCACCGAATCGAGCGGGACAGTGTCGAGGTCAACCGCGAGACCAAGTGTCGGCTGCCGGCCGCCAATTAATTCGAGATAGACCTCTGCCAACAACTCAGCGTCGAGCAACGCGCCATGTTTGGTTCGTGCCGACAGGTCGATACTAAAGCGGCGGCATAGCGCGTCGAGGCTGGCTTGCGCCCCGGGGTACTTGCGCCGGGCAATCGAGACCGTGTCGATCACGCGCTCGACATTGAGCGGCGGGCGCTTGAGCAAGGCGAGTTCGGCATTGATAAACCCAACATCGAAACTAGCGTTATGCGCGACGACCGGCGAAGTACCGACAAACGCCAAAAAGTCATCAACAACCTCGGCGAACCGCGGCTGTTTGGCGAGGAACTCTTCGCTGAGCCCGTGCACGCGAAAGGCATCTCCCGGCATATAACGGTCGGGGTTGACGTAGCGTTGCCAGTTTTTGCCGGTCGGCACGTGGTTGATCAACTCAACACAGCCGATCTCGACGACGCGGTGACCCTCACCGGGGGACAGCCCGGTGGTCTCGGTGTCAAAGACGATCTCGCGCTCTGCTTTGGTCAGGTCGGACAAGGGGAATCCTTCCGTCGGTCAAGCAACATTGTGACCGCGTGACGAATCGCGTTCAAGGTCGCCCGCCTGCCCATGTTGGTCGGGACAACGAAGTCGGCTCGCCGCCGCTTGTCGCTGTCCGGGGTTTGTTGAGCGAGAATGGCGGCAAACTTCTCAGGCGTCATGCCGGGTCGCGCCAAGACGCGGGCACGTTGGATAAAGGTCGGCGCGCTGACCACCATTACTGCGTCGCACAGGCGCTCGCCACCGGTCTCGTACAAAAGGGGGATGTCGAACACGACAAGTGGATCGCGCCGGGCTTGCGCGCCGCGCAGAAACTTGGCGCGTTCGGCGCGAACCATCGGGTGCAAGATCCCCTCCAACCGACGCAGCGCGTCGGGCTTGCCAAAGACCCGTGCGCCCAGCGCCGCGCGGTCCACCGCGCCGTTGTGCACGGCGCCGGGGAATGCCGCCTCGATCAAAGTAACGGCTGCGCCACCTCGCACCATGAGCCGGTGTACCGCGGCGTCGGCATCGAACACCGGAAACCCAAGGCGGCGAAACATGCGGGTGGCCTCACTTTTACCCATCCCGATCGAACCGGTCAGGCCCAGGACAATCGTCTTCATCGTCAGTCGGCCGCCAGCACATGCGCTCGCAACGCCGCGTCGACAGCTGGATCAGTGCCAAACCACGCGCGAAATCCCGGCCGGCCTTGATGCAGCAGCATGCCGATCCCGTCGACGGCGGTATTGCCACGGGCCCGCGCTGCCGCCAGCAGCGGCGTGTCCAGTGGCACATAAACAATGTCGTTGACCACGGCGCTGGCCGGCAATGCCGCGACATCAAGGTCGAGCGGCGGATGCCCGCCCATCCCGAGCGCGCTCGCATTGACCAACAGCGCCGCGTCACCCAGCGCCGCGTCCCGGTCTTCCCAGGCGACCGCCGTGGCGCGCGGTCCCAGCGCCGCCGCAAGGTTTTCGGCGCGCGCCACGGTGCGGTTAACAATGCGCAGTGCGGGAACACCGGCGTCGATCAGCGCCCAGGCGACAGCCTTTGCCGCGCCGCCGGCGCCGATAACAACCGCCGGTCCCGCCGCGGCGCGCCATGCCGGTGCGCCGACTTTGAGATTTTCGATAAAGCCAAAGCCATCGGTATTGCTTCCATGCAACCGCCCGCCGACGACAACGATGGTATTGACCGCGCCGACCCGCACCGCGCTCGCGTCGATCTCATCAAGGAACGGCATGACCGCCTCTTTATGCGGGATCGTGACGTTGGCGCCGACAAAACCAAGAGCTGGTAAACCGCAGAGCGCGGCTTCGAGGGTATCGGGCGCGACGGCAAGCGGCACATAGGCGCCGTCAACGCCGTGGCGCCCAAGCCAGTACGTATGGAGCCGGGGCGAGCGCGAATGCCCGACCGGCCATCCCATCACCCCAGCAACGCGCGCCTTACCGCTCATGGTCATGGTGCGATCCCTATGCTCATGCCGGCACCACACCATGCCCGCGCAAGAAGTTGAGCAGCGGCAACAACGGCAAACCGAGGATCGAAAAGAAATCGCCCTGGACGGCGGCGAACAGCTGAACGCCAAGTCCCTCGAGTTGATAGGCCCCGACTGACTCGAGAACCGTGTCGCCAGCCGAAGCAAGATAAGACGCAATGGCCGCGTCATCTAATGTGCGCATCGTCAACGTTGCGTGAGCGGAGTCGCGCCAGATCACCGTGCCGTCCTTGGCCACGGCCGCAGCGGTATGAAGATGATGGGTGCGGCCCGACAACGACGCGAGCTGGCCTTGGGCCGCCGAGATTGATTCGGGTTTGTCGAACCATACCCCGTCGCATTCAAGGATCTGATCTGCGCCAACAACAAACGCATCGGGCCAGTTGGGGGAAATTCGCGCGGCCTTTAGATCGGCCAGCGCTTGCGCAGCCTCGATCGGTTTAGCCCCTTCGGCATGCATGCCGATTTTGATCGACTCTTCGTCGACGCGCGCTGGCTGCGCGGTGAAATCGAGACCGGCATTGCGCAGCAATTTGCTCCGTGTGACGCTTTTCGACGCAAGAACGAGAGCGCTCACGTCGGTCGGTCCCACTTGGCATGCAATTTCAAAATCGCCGCCGCAGTTTCTTCGATCGAACGACCGGTCACATCGATAACCGGCCATTGATGACGCGTGAATAGACGCCGCGCCGCCGCGATTTCCTTCTTTATTTCGTCTTCATCGGCATAGGTCGTGTTGGCGCTCTCGTTGAGCAAGAGCAGGCGGCTACGCCGCAATTCCACCAAACGCTTAACGCTGTTGACCAAACCGACGACGAGCGGTCCCCGAACCTTTTCTAGTTCCTCCGGCGCGGCCTGCCCGGACACCAACGGAATGTTGGCCGCTTTGATGCCACGATTGGCCAGATACATGCTGGTCGGAGTTTTTGACGTTCGCGATACACCGACGAGCACAACATCGGCCTCGTGAATCGACTGAAGAGATTGGCCATCGTCGTGTTGCAAACAAAAGTGCATCGCGTCGATGCGCTGAAAGTATTCTTCGTCAAGAGTATGTTGACTACCCGGCTGGTTCTTCGACTCGGTATGAAGAAAATCACGCAAGGTTGCGATAGTCGGATCCAAGACATCAACGCAGGGCATTTCTAGGCTGCGACAGGCGTTGATGAGATCACGCCGCAAATCGCCGTCAACCAACGTAAATAAGACAACGCCAGGCGACTGCTGAATACCGTCGATTGCCAACTGTAATTGTGCCGAGCTGCGCACCATCGACCAGATGAATTCGTCCGACTCGTACCCTTCGAACTGGGTGATCGCGGCGCGCGCCAACACCTGCAACGTTTCCCCGGTTGCGTCTGAAACAAGGTGTAAATTGAATGGGTTAGCGGTCAACGGGCGCTCCTCGCCTGCGGCTGTGTACAACTATGATGAAACAAGAAGATATCAACCGACTTGCGCGAGGCGCCCTTTTGATCCCCGCTGAGGGCAAATGGATCAGAACAGAACCGCACAATCGAACAACGTTATACGCGACGTGGGACATCGGGTGTGAACTTCGAGATGGGTGCGACAACGTCCGACTCTACCGTGATTCACAGCCTCTTTTGGTAACCAGTGTCCACCGTTACCGCCGTTCTCATCCCCAATTTTACATCTATCAACAGACCCCTATGAACAAACCAATATCTGGGGATATTTAAACAATCCCCGTTTTGGAAGGCCCCTACTACAACAACTATAGATTCTTATAATTCTCTATATAAGAAAGAGGCAAAGTTCCGGTCTGTATTTCTCATGACAACAAAACCATTTCTTCGCGCGTTGGCGGGCGAGGTTCAACGTGTGCCGCCGATCTGGTTGATGCGCCAAGCCGGGCGCTATCTGCCCGAGTACCGGGCGTTGCGGGCAGAGGCCGGCAGTTTTCTCGATCTTTGTTACAATCCAGCACACGCGGCGGAAGTGACGTTGCAGCCGATCCGCCGGTTTGGCTTTGATGCCGCGATTATTTTTGCCGATATTTTACTCATTCCTCAGGCGCTAGGTCAGGACCTCCGGTTTGCCGAAGGCGAGGGGCCTATCCTTGCCCCAATCCGCGATGCGAAGGCGCTGTCGGCGTTGACGCTGGAGGGGCTCCACAAGCGCCTAGAACCAATCTACGAGACCGTCAGCCGGGTTCACGGGTCATTGGACGATCAGACTGCGCTGATTGGCTTTGCCGGGGCGCCCTGGACCGTAGCGACCTACATGGTTGAGGGGGGCGGCAGCCGAAATTTCGAACACACAAAAGTCTGGGCGTTTCGTGATCCGGCCGGATTTGCGGCGCTCATCGATCTCATCGTCGAGGCGACGATCGCCTATCTGTCGCGTCAGATCGATGCCGGGGCAGAAGCGATCCAACTATTCGACACTTGGGCCGGGGTGCTGCCAGAAACTGCCTTCGCGCGCTGGAGCATCGAGCCGACCCATCGCATCGTCGCCGCGCTGCGTGCGCGCTACCCGGCGATCCCGGTGATCGGGTTTCCGCGCGGCGCCGGCGTTGGCTTGCAAGACTATGCGGCGCGCACCGGGGTCCAGGGTGTTGGCCTGGATAGTGCGGTGCCCTTGAGCTGGGCGCAACGAGCCGTGCAAAGCCAATGCACCGTTCAAGGCAACCTTGATCCGCTGATGGTCGTGGCCGGCGGCACGGCGATGACCAACGAAGCCCGCCGGATTGTTTCAGCCTTCAAGGCTGGACCGTTCGTGTTCAATCTCGGTCACGGTATCCTGCCGCAAACGCCGCCCGAGCATGTTGCAGCCCTGGTCGCGGCGGTCCGCGCGCCGGCATGAAAACGGCGATTGTGCTGTTCAATTTAGGTGGCCCGGATGGCCCGGATGCAGTGCAGGGATTCTTGCGCAATTTGTTTGGCGATCCCGCCATCTTGCGGGTGCCGTGGCCGATCCGGCCCCTTCTGGCATCGTTCATCGCGTCGCGCCGCGCCGCAACCGCCACCGAGATTTACCGCGAAATTGGCGGACGCTCACCGATCTTGCCGGAAACCGAAAAACAGGCGGCGGCGCTGGCCGCAAGCCTGGATGACGCCGACACGAAGGTGTTTATCGCCATGCGCTACTGGCACCCGATGAGCGACGAAACGGTGCGCGCGGTCCAGGCCTGGGGCGCCGAGCAGGTGTTGTTGGTGCCGCTCTATCCACAGTTCTCGACCACGACAACGCAGTCCTCGCTGGACGCATGGCACCACGCCGCGCGCCGTGCCGGGCTGCGGGTGCCCACCCGCGCCGTATGCTGCTATCCGGTTTTGGATCAGTTTGTCGCCGCCTACGCCGCGCTGGTCAAAGACGCCTTGGCGCAGACCGCAGACCTGCCCACCCGGGTTTTGTTCTCGGCCCACGGGCTGCCCGAGCGCATCGTCGCCGCGGGTGATCCTTACGTGTGGCAAATCGAACAGGGTGCTGCGGCGATTGCGGCGGCGGCCGGTCTTGCGGCCGATGACTGGCGGGTGAGCTTCCAAAGCCGCGTGGGGCCGCTCAAATGGGTCGGGCCCGCGACCGACGCGGAAATCAGCGCCGCTGGCCGCGACGGCATCAGTCTCGTGGTTGTGCCCATCGCGTTCGTCTCGGAACATTCCGAGACGCTGGTCGAACTCGATATCGAATACCGCAAGCTGGCCGATGCGTCGGGTGTGCCGCGCTATGTTCGGGTGGCAGCCTTGGGCGTGACGCCGTTGTTCATCGATGGCCTGCGCGCGGTCGTCGGCGCGCTGCGCGGGCGCGCCCATGACCGGCTGTGCAGCCACGGCGGCGGGCGACGATGTCCCGCAGGCCATAGCGGTTGCCCGGTGCCGCTGACGGAGTCCGCGTGAGTTTTCTGAGCGACTGGTATCCGTGGATTAAGGCGCTGCACATCCTATCGGTGATCGCGTGGATGGCGGGCATGCTCTACCTGCCGCGGCTCTACGCCTATCACGCGGCGGCCGAGCCCGGGTCGGTCCAATCGGAAACCTTCAAGGTGATGGAGCGTCGCTTGCTGCGCGGCATCACCAACCCGGCGATGATTGCCGCCGTTGTGTTCGGTGTCCTGCTGATTGAGGCCTCGCCGTTCACGGTGCTCGAGACCGGCTGGTTTTGGGTCAAGGTTGCCGCGCTGGTTGCGATGTTCTGGATTCACGGCAATCTGTCACGCTGGCGGCGGGATTTTGAGCGCGATGCCAACCGCCACAGCCAGCGGTTCTACAAGATCATGAACGAGGTGCCGGCGGTCCTGATTGTCCTAATTGTGATCATGGTGGTCGTGAAGCCATTCTGACCAGCCCAGCCGCGATTCAATCTCCATTTGACTTCTACTGGGCTTTCGACAATCCTCTCGCCCTCTAGAAGGCCCCGGTTACTGGGGCCCGCCCCCCATCCCCTGCGAAACTGATCTGTTCCACCGGCCGTTGGGCCGTTCACGAGCGAAACAGTCAGCGACCGCCATCCCCCGCTCTTTCAGCATGACAGTCGAGATCACATGAATCTCCAAGAACTCAAGGCTAAATCCCCGACCGAGCTTCTCACCTACGCCGAGGAGCAGGAAGTTGAAAATGCGAGCACGCTGCGCAAGCAGGATTTGATGTTCGCAATCCTCAAACAGCTCGCCGAAAAAGATGTCGAAATCACCGGCGTCGGCGTGGTTGAGGTCCTGCTGGACGGCTTCGGCTTTTTGCGCTCGCCCGAATCGAACTACCTCGCCGGGCCCGATGATATCTACGTCAGCCCGAGCCAAATTCGCCGCTTTAGTCTGCGGACCGGCGACACCGTCGAAGGCGAGATTCGCGCGCCCAAAGAAGGCGAACGGTATTTTGCCCTGCTCAAGGTTTCCACGATCAATTTCGAGGATCCCGAGAAAGGCCGCCACAAAGTCAACTTCGACAATCTGACGCCGCTCTATCCAGAAGAACGTCTGACGTTGGAGCGCGAAGATCCCAAGGTCGACCCCTCATGTCGCGTCATCGATCTGGTCTCCCCGCTGGGCAAAGGGCAGCGCGGTCTGATCGTGTCGCCGCCGCGCACCGGTAAAACGATGCTGCTGCAAAATATCGCGCATTCGATTACGACCAATCATCCCGAGGTTTACCTCATCGTGCTGCTGATCGATGAGCGGCCCGAAGAAGTCACCGACATGGCCCGCTCGGTCAAAGGCGAGGTCATCAGCTCAACCTTCGACGAGCCGGCGGTGCGCCACGTTCAGGTCGCCGAAATGGTCATCGAAAAAGCCAAACGCCTGGTCGAGCACCAACGCGATGTCGTGATCTTGCTCGATTCGATCACCCGTTTAGCGCGGGCCTACAACACCGTTGTGCCGTCCTCGGGCAAGGTCCTGACCGGCGGTGTCGACGCCAACGCCCTACAGCGTCCCAAGCGCTTCTTCGGCGCGGCGCGCAACATCGAAGAGGGCGGATCGCTGACTATCGTTGCGACGGCGCTGATCGATACCGGTAGCCGCATGGATGAGGTGATCTTTGAAGAGTTCAAGGGCACCGGTAACTCGGAAATCATCCTGGATCGCAAGCTTGCCGACAAGCGAACCTTCCCGGCGCTCGATATCACCAAGTCGGGTACGCGGCGCGAAGAGTTGCTGGTCGACAAGGGCACGTTGTCAAAGATGTGGGTGCTGCGCCGTATTCTGATGCCGATGGGCACCTCGGATGCGATGGAGTTCCTGCTCGACAAACTCAAGCACACGAAGAACAACGGCGAGTTTTTCGACTCAATGAACACCTAAGTCGGCGCGGCACTGCCGCGCCGATGGCGATTAGGCCGATGCGGCGATCAGCGTGCCGGCCCCTGCCGGGGTAGTAACGGCGGCGCCCGCAAACGTGCCCAATCCATCTAGAATCCCGACCATCGTGCGCCGCATCGCCGAGCGCGCCATCAGAACTTCCATCACTTTCCCGAGCAGGCCGAACTTCATCGTCATGTCGACCACCATTGCAGCTTGACTGTGGTGGGCATCGATCGGTTTGACACTGAGCGTCGCGGTGGCGCGGCGCACCGGCATCGAGCTTTCGATGATGTCGATGGTGTAGGACTGGCCTTCGTGCCAATCGCGGACGCGTTCGACAAGGTAGTTCCCGTCTTTGATATCGCAGCGCCGCTCGGCGCCGACACCGTTCGCCGCAGAACCGTCAAGCAGGTGCGAGCCGGACAGACCGGGGTGGAAGTTGGCAATGTTGCCGAAGTCGGCGAGCGCCGCCCACGCGCGGTCCGCGCTGGCGGCGATATTTTTGGTCACGATGATGGTACCCATTATGGTTCTCCTCGAGGTTTATCAGAACAAGTGTTCTGGTTTAGACATAACGAAATTCACTTAAGGACCTGAACCGCCATTCGCATGAAATTGTGGATGGCTGCTGGTGGTACGGGCGCTTGGGCATAGGCGCTGATGCCCTGGACGATGCCGACCAGATAGTCGGCGAGGGCTTTCGGGTCGGAGTCCGGGCTAAGGTCGCCGGTCCGTTTGGCGTTCTCAAGCGCGCGCAGGAATCCAAAATGCAGCCGCCCAAGAAACTGGGTGACGCGGCGCGCGACCGGGGCGCTGACCGCGTCGGCGTCGATGGCTGAATTGCACAACATGCAACCAAAGCGAGCCTGCGGCTGTTCGCCGGCGGCGACGAGGCGGGCGAAATAAGAATGGATGTCGGTGAGCCCGGTGGTTTCGTGCTCCAACGGGCCGAATAGCGGATCGATGACCCGCTCGACATAGCAATCGAGGGCGGCGGCAAAGAGCTCGTCTTTTTCGCCGAAGGTGCTGTACAGGCCGTAGCGGCTGACGCCGGTGGCCGCGACCAAGTCGTCAACGGAACAATCGGCGAAGCCCTTGCGCCAAAAGACCCCCATCGCCTGATCGAGGGCCTCGTCCGGGGAAAATGACTTTTGCCGTGCCATTACCAGAACATGCGTTCTGGCAATTTACAGTTCAAGGGAAAAGCTAGAGTTGGCGCAAGGCAGCCTGGATGTCGTCGTTGAACCCGACCAATCGCTCATGTCCCAAGTCGAAAACCGGACGCTTCATCACCGAGGGATTAGCCAGAATCACATCGCGCGCGCCGTCGGCGGTGCCGGCCTTGGCTTGGTCGTCGGGCGATAACTTGCGCCATGTCGTGCCGCGCCGGTTGACCAGTGTGGCGCTACCCAATTCCTTGACCCAGGTGGCGACCTGCGCCGCCGTCAGTGCCTCAGCCCGGACATCGTGAAAGACATACTGGATGCCGGTTTCACCCAGCCACTGGATGGCTTTCTTGCAGGTGTCGCAATTCTTGAGGCCGTAGACATCAATCATGGAATTAGTCTAACCGGCAGCGCGCCGTCCCGCCTAGTGATTCGCTGGTCGGGCGGGGACGATGTTGGGGTTGATCGGCAGTTCTGGCTCGTCGTAGTGCAAAAGGATTTGGTCGGGCTTAACGGTTTGGGCGACGCCTGGCAGGCGGTAAAGTCGCTGCATATAGGCTGACAGCGCCGGGTAGTCGGCGAGCGCGCGCACGTTGCAGCGCAATATCGGGACGTAGACTAGATCGAAGCGGACTAGAACCGGAAACAGATGCCAGTCGCTTTCCGTCACGCGATTGCCCAGCAGAAATGGTTGCGCCCGCACCCGTTCTTCGAGGTGGTCAAGCGTTTCAAAGAGAGCGGCGACCGCCTTGTCATAGCGCTCCTGGGATTGCGCGAAACCGGCGCGGTAAACGCCCTCTGCGACATTCTTGAGAATGATGTCGTTCATCGCATCGATTTCGCCCCGCAAGTTTGGCGGGTAGAAGTTCTGGCAGCCCTTACCCCAATTATTGAAGGCGCCGTCGAGCATGCGCATGATCTCGCGCGACTCGTTGTTGACGATGCGTTTGGTCTGCGTGTCGTACAGCACCGGCACTGTTACGCGCCCGGTGAAATCGGGTTTTGAGGCCTGGTAAACCTCGTAGAGGTATTGGCGGTCCTCAACCAAGTCAGGCGTGCTCATCTCAGTCGCGCCGAAGCGCCAACCCTGCGGCCCGCCCCATTTCGGGTGCAGTACCGACATACCGACGACGTCCTCTAGGCGCTTGAGCCGACGGTAGAGGATCGCGCGGTGGGCCCAGGGACAGGCATACGAAACATACATGTGGTAGCGCCCGGCCTGAGCCGGGAAGGCCGATGCCGGATCGGCGCTGATCACGTCGCGAAACGCAATTTGGCGTTCGGCCATGCGGCGTTGGCGCAACGCCGGCGTGTCGACCAGGTGGGTGCGCCAGGCGCCGTCGATCAACATTTTGATCGGCTGGGCGGAAATCGGCGGGACGGCGCCAACGCGTTCGGACAGGGAGGTCTCCGTTCGCGTTGGTATCATTGCCGTCCCGCGCGTTCGTTGCCGCTAGACCGCGGGTCCGGCGGCCTTGACCGCGGTAATCGCGGTCCATGACTCGCCGGTACTCACCATGCAGGTTTTGCCCTCTGCGAGAGTCATCAACAGGGTCCACGAGCCGGTCGTACTGGTGAGGAGTTCAATCATTACCTTGCCGTCGTTCGATAGGCCGCGGGCAGTGACTTCCTCGCCATACTTTTCTTTGAGGTTCTCGATCGCCTGGTCACGGGTGAAGCACGCGTTCTGCGCATGGGCCGGCAGGGTCGCCATGCCAATGCCGCCAATGAGACCGGCAATCAAAAGAGCCCGGCGAAACATTGTCATCGTGTACCTCACCTTTCCAAGCCCGAGAGCTTTGTTAGGCGCCAACTACGCGGCCCGAAACAGGGCGTTGTCGTTGGCGGTGCCAAGGCGTCCGGCAGGAGGGGAGGCTCCGTGCCGGTCGCCGGCAAACAAGACTTCATCACGGTGGTTAACCCCGATGTCGCGCAGCAGGCGGCTGTCCAGTCCGCCAAGGCGGGACGCCACAATCTTGTGGCGGTTCCAAGTGACGACTGCAGCGACCGGCCGGAGGGAGGCACGGGCGATCGCCGCAGCCGCGTGAGCCAAATGATCCACCACGCCACCCCGGGTGAGTGCGCTGTGCGCTGTTGGGGCGTTGTCCAAGTACGTCGCGTTCATTGTCATGGCTCCCGTTGCGTTGTTGAGTAGAAAATAGGTTGCGCATGAACGCACGGCAATAGAATAGATTACAAACTAGATTTGCATTTTTGCAAACTATCGTTGATCCTCGAGATATGGATTGGGATGATCTCCGCTTGTTCAAAGCCGTTGCCGAGGGCGGGTCCTTGTCCACAGCGGCAGCGGCTCTTGGGGTCAACCACACCACGGTTTTTCGCCGCCTCAACCAGCTCGAGAAAACCTTGGGGGTGCGGCTGTTCGACCGCCAGCGCTCGGGCTACCTGCTGACGGCATCGGGCGAAGAGTTGGCCGAGGCGGCGGGCGAGGTCGCCGGCCGCATTGAGTCTGTGGCGCGGCGCATCCAAGGGCGCGACGTTCGTCTGCGTGGGCCTTTGCGCGTCGTGACCCGCGACACGCTATTGCAGCGCTTGTTGACGCCGCACCTCGCCGGGTTTCGCGAGGCCTATCCGTTGGTCGATCTCGAACTGATCATTTCCAATCAGCCACCCGGTCTGAACCGCGAGGCGCATGTCGCGGTCAGCCCGACCAATACGCCCGACGAGCAGTTGGTCGGTCGGCGCGCCGCGTCCATCGCCTTCGCGGTTTACGGGGCCCACGACTATCTCGCGCTGAACGCCGAACTGGACGACCTAACGACGCACGATTGGATCGAGCCATCGGGCGCGCTGGTGCAAATGCCGCCATACGAGTGGATGCGGCGCACCCTGGGCGACGCGCGCGTCGTGTTTCGCGTCAACACCTACATGGGCGTGTTGGACGCCTGCCGCGCCGGGATGGGTCTCGCGTTGTTGCCGTGTTTCTTAGCCGATGACGACCCGCGTCTTGAACGGGTCGCCGCGCCCAATCGCACGCTCGACATCGGGCTGTGGCTACTCACGCATGAGGAGCTGCGTCACACCGCGCGGGTTCGCGCGTTCCTCGACTTCATGGGGCAGACCATTGAGCGGGTGCGCCCCGTCCTCGAGGGCGAGCACGCCGCCGACAGTCCCGACGCGCCGTTCATCATGGGCGACGAAGTTGAGCTGTTGATTTAGTCGCGCCTGTTGGTGCAGCGAGCTGGCGCAAACGGAATCTCCGAACAAGCCCGACGCGCGCTTGAACTTGGGCCGCGCGCCCCTACTTGAAGGGCTGATACGCGCCGGGTCCAGACCCGACGCGTATTTGTTGTTGGCCGCCGTCGGGAGATTCCATTTGGTCCAGCTCACGCGACTGATTCAATCGCCGCTGGTCGCCGGCGCGCTGCTGCTGGCCATGGCTGTCCTTGCTTTGGTCATGGACAACTCGGGCCTGTCATGGCTTTACGACCACCTGCTCACCCTGCCAGTTTCCGTACAGATCGCATCCTTCGAGATCGATAAGCCGTTGTTGTTGTGGATCAACGACGGAATGATGGCGATCTTCTTTTTCCTCATCGGTCTCGAAATTAAGCGCGAAATGGTGGCCGGCCACCTGACTCAGGTCGATCAAGTGGCGCTGCCGGGCATCGCGGCGGCCGGTGGCGTTTTCGTGCCGGCGGCGATCTACGCGGCGATTAACTGGAGCGATCCGATCGCGATCGATGGTTGGGCCATTCCTGCCGCAACCGACATCGCGTTCGCGCTTGGGGTGTTGATGCTGTTGCGCGACCGGGTACCCGTGGCCGCACGGTTGTTTCTGACGGCGGTTGCCATCTTCGACGATTTGGCAGCCATCGCAATTATCGCCATATTTTTCACGGCCGATTTGTCTCTGGTCTCGTTGTCGATTGCGGCGGCCGGGATGGCGGCGCTCTTCATCGCCAATCGGGCGGGCGTCATGCGGCCGGCGGTGTATATCCTGATCGGGCTAGTGGTTTGGGCAAGCGTTCTGAAGTCGGGTGTGCATGCCACCCTGGCAGGTTTCGCAACCGCCTTGTTTGTGCCGTTGCGTCCGGGCAAGAGCGGGGCCACCTTGAGCCACCGCTCGAAAAACTCGAACACGGTCTCCAGCCGTGGGTCGCCTTTGTTATCCTCCCGGTCTTCGCCTTTGCCAATGCTGGGGTCAGTCTTGAGGGCCTGAAGTTCTCAAGCCTTTTCGAACCGGTGACGCTCGGCATCCTGCTCGGCCTGTTTGTCGGCAAACAGGTGGGCGTGTTCGGCGCGGCTTGGCTTGCGATTCGGCTAGGCCTAGCGAAGCGCCCGGAGGGAGTCTCCATGGGCGTTCTTTATGGCGTGTCGATCCTGTGCGGGATCGGGTTCACCATGAGTCTGTTTATCGGGGGGCTAGCGTTCGAGGGGCCAGACATGGCGCGCGGCGTACGCGTGGGCGTTCTTGCCGCGTCGCTCCTGGCGGCGGTTGTCGGCGTGGTCGTCCTGCGACTCGTGACGCGCGATCCGGCGAAGAACGCGCCATCAACCATTGAAGCCTAGATGGTGAAAACGGTCGAGCCGGTGGTCTTGCGCGCTTCGAGGTCGCGGTGCGCCTGCGCCGCGTCCTTTAGCGCGTAGGTCTGGTTGGTCGCGATCTTAACCGCGCCTGTTTTGACGACCGCGAACAGATCGTTGGCGACCGCCATGACCCCAGCATGGTCAGGGGTGTAGCTGCCCAATGTCGGCCGCGTCACGAAGAGCGAACCTTTTTGCGACAAGATCAACAGGTTGAGCGGGTCGGGCGGGCCCGAGGCGTTGCCGAAGGTGACCATCAGCCCGCGCGGCTGCAGGCAGTCGAGCGATTTCATGAACGTATCCTTGCCCACCGAATCGTAGACCACCGGCACGCCTTTGCCGTTGGTGATCTCTTTCACCCGTGCGACGAAATCTTCGCGGCTATAGACAATCGCGTGGTCGCAGCCGTGCGCCTTGGCAAGGGCGGCTTTTTCATCCGAACCGACTGTGCCGATCACCGTCGCGCCGAGATGCTTGGCCCATTGGCAGACGATCAGCCCAACGCCGCCGGCGGCGGCATGGATGACGATGGTGTCGCCCTTTTTCACGTCATAGGTTTGACGCAAAAGATATTGCGCGGTGCCGCCCTTGAGCATCATCGATGCACCTTGCTGATCGGAAATCCCGTCGGGCAGTTTGGCCAGCAACCACGCCGGCACGATACGCTGTTCGGCATAGGCACCGGGCGCGCTGTGATAGGCGACGCGGTCGCCGGGCTTGACCTCGGTGACGCCGGCGCCAACCGCTTCGACCACGCCGGCACCCTCGTTGCCCATGATTGCCGGCAGCGCGATCGGGTACAGACCCGAGCGCTGATAGGTGTCGATGAAGTTCAGCCCGGCCGCCGTCTGGCGCACCAGCGCTTGCCCTGCGCCCGGCGCCGGCACGTCAACGTCTTCCCATGTCAACACGTCGGGGCCGCCGGTCTGGTGAATTCGGATTGCTTTGGTCATGCCTGATCTCCCTGGCTTTTGCGGCGCATCGCCTGTTGGGCGTGTTGGTAGCAAATATCGACCCCGCGCGGCACCCCTACTCGGCCGGCCGTGGCGGCGCTTCTGGGGCTGGCGCGTCGGGGATCGCGCCGCCGCCTTCGTGGGTGTCGGGCCCTTCGAGGTATTGGGTCAACCGCTCGCGGCGCAGCCAGGCCCATAACCACACGGCGAGCGACAGCGCGGCGGCGACATAAAGCGGTGGCTGCAGCCCGGCCCACGAGGCGATCAGTCCCAAGGAGAACGCGCCCGCGGCAGGGCCGGCATTGAAGATCAAGGTATTGAGGCTCAGCACCCGGCCGCGCATCGAGGGGTCGACCGCATTTTGAATCAGGGTTTGCGTGGCGGTGCCGCGCAACGACATCGCTATACCGAGCAAAAAGATAAACCCCGTGCCCACCCAGAAACTGCTGCTGGCTGCGAACCCGGCCAGCGCCACGGCCGACAGCACCGTGCTCCAGATCGCGATTGCCACCAGGCCGTGCGCGCTGCCGCGCCACGCCAGCCAGATCCCGGACAACATCGCGCCGACACCGTTGGCGGCCAGGATCAACCCCAGCGAGTCGGCGCCGCCCGCGAACACTTGGCCGACGAACGCCGGTAGCATTTCAACCGCCGGCCGCACCAAAAGCGCCGCCGATAAGCTGATCAACAATGTGGGCGCGATACCCTTATGGGCAAACGCATAGCGGTAACCGGCCATGATGTCGCCGACAACGCTGAGACTGGAGCGCGGCCGTGGTGCTTGCGGCGGCAACTTGATCGCCGCGAGCGCACCCAGCATGACCACGAACGTCACGGCATTGAGGCTGAACGCAATGCCGGCGCCGCCGAAGTGAATGACGAACCCGGCGATGGCAGGCCCGATGACCCGTGACGTGTTGAAGATGACCGATGTCGTCGCGACCGCCGCCGAGAGATCCTCGCGCCGTACCAGCTGGTAGATCATCGTCTGGCGCACCGGGTGGTTGAACCCCATGATGACGCCCAGCAGCAGCGTCATCACGGTCAACACTTCGACGGTGAGGAAACCGCCAAAGGTCATGACCGCCAACGCCAGGGCCTGCAGCGCCGCCAACACCTGCAACACCTTCAGCATGCGCATCGGGTGCAGACGGTCGGCCAAGACACCGGCGATCGGGCTCGCCACGATCGAGGGCAGCAAGTCGGCCGACACCACGATGCCGACCCACTTGGGATCGTGCGTCAATTCCCACGCCAGCCAGCCGACCGCCGCACGCTGCATCCAGGTCCCGATCAGCGAGGCCGACGAGCCATAGGTGTAAACGCGGTAATCGCGGTTGGAGAGCGCGCGGCCGATGCCGCCAAAGGCCGAAAGTTTCATTCAGGTGGGTATCCGGCAAACCGGCGGCCCGTAAAGCAGGTCCGCCAGTGACGACTGTACGACCCCGGCGGCCCACCGCGCCACGCGGCATTGCTGGCCTACGCGCAGGGCGGACGCCGAGCGCCGTTGGCGCGGACTGCCGTCGACCGCTGTTACGGCCTCAGCACCGTCGAGCCCGTTGTCTGCCGCCCGACCAACGCCGCGTGTGCCTTGTTGGCGTCCTTCAGGGCGAAAGTCTGGCCGACATGAACCTTGACCGCGCCGCTCTCGACCACGGCGAAGAACTCCTGCGCGTTGTGCAACAGCGCGTCGCGGGTGGCGTTGTAGGCCTGCAGCGTGGTGCGGATGAAGTAACGGTCGGTCGGTTGTTGGGCGAGTTGCGCCGGCGTGATCGGGCCCGACGCCTGACCGAACGACGCCAGCGTGCCTTGCGGCCGCACGCATTGCCAAGATTGCGCGATGGTTTGGGTGCCGACGCATTCGTAGACCGCATCGCACCCCGCGCCACCTGTCACCTCTTGCACGACGGGCAAGAAATCGTCGCGGGTATAGACCACCGCATGGTCGCAGCCGTTGGCGGTGGCCAGCGCCGCTTTGTCGTCGGACCCCACGGTGCCGATCACCGTCGCGCCGAGGTGCTTGGCCCATTGGCAAATAAACAAACCGACGCCGCCAGCCGCGGCATGGACCAGAACCGTGTCGCCCGCCTTCACGTTGTAGGTGAGGCGCAACAAATATTGTGCGGTCATGCCCTTGAGAATGCCTGCGGCACCCTGGTCCTCGGTGATG
>ERZ890510.40-NODE-40-length-105056-cov-7.984705_pt1 | contig 105056 bp, 109 predicted proteins | sample MGYA00521265_ERZ890510 | MGnify/ENA primary metagenome ERZ890510 (study PRJEB32303, sample SAMEA104408624) | aquatic metagenome | biome: Brackish water; feature: Chemocline; material: water | place: Baltic Sea | collected 2014-10-26T21:54:00 | depth 110 m ... | reverse complement strand
CACTCCCAATCTGCGCTCACGGATAAGGTCAGCATGAACGGCGTTGGCTCGCTGCGCGGCGCTCAAGAAACAGGGGGATTCTTCGCGGGCTGCGTCTCGTGTGTGAGCGACGTTAAGGGGTTGGCCGAGGGGAACCCCCTATAGTCCCCCTCCGAAAGGGGGACGAAGGACGCGCGGGCTCGCCTTTGGGAAGGTGAGAGGTCTTTCGACGCCGCTACGCGGCGCTCAAGAAACAAGGTCGCTTGGCTGTTCCGGGAGCGGTGGCCCAGGCGTGACGCCTCCCGTTACAATACGGGGGCTATGAGCGAGTACACGACCCATCACTTCCAGGCTGCGTCCACTTATACGGTGAGCGTGGGGTACGACAAGCGCCTTTATCCGTATGACATCGAGGGCTCGATGGCGCATGCACGGATGTTGGGGCATCAGGGGATCATTTCCCAGGCGGATGCGGGGGCGATCGTGGGTGGGCTCGAGGGGGTTCGTCGGGAGATCGAGGAGGGCTTGTTTCCTTGGCGCGATGAGCTAGAAGACCTGCACATGAATATCGAGGTGCGCCTGCACGAGCTGATAGGCGCGCCGGCGGGGCGACTGCACACGGCACGGTCGCGCAACGATCAGGTGGCGACGGCGACGCGGATGTTCGTGCGGGATGCGGTGGCGAATGCGCAGACGGCGTTACGTGGGGTGCAGGATGCGCTGTTGGGCATCGCTGAGCGTCACAAGGATGCGGTGATGCCGGGCTACACGCACCTGCAACGCGCGCAGCCGGTGCTGTTCGCGCACCACATGCTGGCGTACTTCGAGATGTTCGACAGGGATATCGAACGCTTCGCCGACTGCGGTCGACGCGCGAACGTTCTGCCGCTGGGCAGCGGCGCGCTGGCTGGTGTCCCCTACCCGCTCGACCGTGAGTGGGTCGCTAAAGAGCTAGGGTTCGACTCGATAAGCACGAACTCCATGGACGCGGTCGCTGATCGCGATTACGTACTGGAGTTTCTGGCGGCGGCCGCCACGACGATGATGCACACGTCACGGCTGGCGGAAGAGACGGTGCTGTGGACCAGCCAGGAATTCGGATTCCTGCGGCTGGGTCGCGAGTGGGTGACGGGCTCCAGCATCATGCCGCAGAAGCGCAATCCGGACTTCGCGGAGATCGCGCGGGGCAAGACGGGTCGCGTGTACGGCTCGCTTATGGGCCTGCTGACGACGATGAAGGGCCTGCCACTGACGTACAACCGCGACTTGCAAGAGGACAAAGAGGGCATCTTTGACACCTACGACACCCTCATCGCCACGCTGGGGGCATTCGCAGGAATGATGCAAACGGCTGAAGTAGACGAAGCACGTATGCAAGTCGCCGCCGAGGATAGCTCGCTGCTGGCGACGGACATGGCGGACTACCTGGTGGCCAAGGACATACCGTTCAGGGAGGCGCACGGCATCGTGAGCACACTGATCGACATAGCGGCGGACCGCAAGACGACGATCGCTGAGCTGTCGATCAGCGAATTCAAGGCGCAATCGCCAGCCTTCGAAGAGGATGTCTACGAGGTCACGGCGCTTGCCAGCGCGACGGCGCGCGACGTACCAGGTGGCACGGCACCGAAGCGCGTGGCGGAGGCGATGGCCGAGGCTCGCGCACGGCTCGCGGCACGCGAGGCGCAGGCGTGAGCGAGCCGCAAAAACTAGTCAGGCCTGAAGGTCTTTCAAACGCTGTAGGGCAGGTTATCGCCCAAAACGTTGCAGCCGGTCACAATCCAAACAGATTCCGTCAGGCTACTGCCAACGGCATGTCCAACGAGCTCACTCAAGTGATTTCTGCTTTGATTGCAAATCCCACAACGGGAGCGCTCATGGCTACGTTGATCCCAAGTCACCCGGGACTTCTAACCATCGAAGACTACGTGATTCGCTGGGGACTCGAATGGGGGTTTGAGCCAGGAGTTATTTCTCTAGCGGCGGAACGAGTCCAGTGGTTCGACCAAATCCACGGCGGAGCCAGATACGCGAGCGACGATGACTAGCCACGCCAAGCTCTCACCGTCGATCCTGTCGGCGGATTTCGCACGGCTAGGCGAGATCATCGAAGCGACGGAGGCCGCAGGCGCGGACTACATCCACGTTGACGTCATGGACGGTCGGTTCGTGCCAACGCTGACGATCGGGCCGTTGGTGGTTGAGGCGATACGCAAGCACACGACGCTGCCGTTGGACGTTCACTTGATGATCGTTGAGCCGGAGAGGCTCGTGCCGGACTTCATATCGGCGGGCGCTAACAAGATCACGGTGCACCAAGAGGCGGTGACGCACCTGCACTCGCTGGTTCAGGTGATACGTAAGCTGGGCGCTAGTCCAGGCGTGGCGTTGAATCCAGGGACTCCAGCGTCGACGCTGGAGGAGATCCTCCCCGACCTGGACCTCGTGCTGGCGATGACGGTGAACCCCGGCTACGGAGGCCAGGCGTTCATCCCTGGCGTGCTGCCTAAGATCACACGCCTGCGCGAGATGATCGACGCTGGCGGTCTGGCGACGGAGCTGGAGGTCGACGGTGGCGTGAAGGCGGACAACGTGGGGCTGGTGATCGGCGCTGGCGCTGACGTGATCGTGGCTGGATCCGCTGTGTACAATGACAAAATGACCATCGCAGAGGCAATCACACAGATGAAGAACGGCATAGACGCATCCTCAACTGGGGGGCCGTCATAAGGGCCCGATCTCTGCTGGTATTGATGGCTTTCAGCCTGTTGACGCTGCTGGTCGCAGCGTGTGGCAGCGATCCGACTCCCACCCCGGTGCCGACGGCAACCGCGGCTCCCGCTGAGACGGGCGTGGCCAAAGCTGGCGATAGCGTTGCGGTCCACTACCACGGCACGCTGGACGATGGGACGGTCTTCGATTCATCGCTGGAGCGAACGCCGCTGGAGTTCGTGGTTGGCTCAGGCCAGTTGATCGCAGGGTTCGACAAAGCGGTGGACGGGCTGGCGGTCGGCGAGTCGGTTACGGTTCGCATCCCACCAGCGGAGGCGTACGGAGAGTTGGACGCGGCCGCCCCGGTACCGGTCGACCTGGAGTTGCTCCCGCCCACGATCGCGGAGGGGGACAGCATGGAACTGGGCGACGGCAGCATCGCGCGCATCGTGAGCATAGACGGCCAGACAGCGATGGTGGTCATCAATCATGCGCTAGCTGGCCAGGCGTTGACGTTCGAGATCACGTTGGTTGAGATCAAGTAGGCGACGGAACGGCGAGAAGGGGACGATCATGGCGAACGAAGGCGACAAAGTAGCGGTTCACTATCACGGGACGCTGGACGATGGGACGATCTTCGATTCGTCACGCGAGCGTGATCCGCTGGAGTTCGTGATCGGTTCAGGCCAGGTGATACCGGGGTTCGACGCAGCAGCGCGCGACCTAGAGCCAGGTCAGTCGAAGACGGTGCGGATGGCGCCCGAGGACGCTTACGGTGGAGCCAACCCAGAGTTGGTGTTCGAGGTGCCGATCGAGCAGGTGCCAGAGCCGCTGAAAGAGGGCGACCGGGTGGAGCTGATGAACGGTGCGCCCGCTGTGGTCACTTCAGTCACGGACAAGATCGTGACGGTGGACGCGAATCACCCGCTGGCCGGTCAGGCGCTGACGTTTGAGATCGAGTTGGTCTCGATCCTCTAGCGTTCAGCTTTCCAAGACACCCAGGAGCACGCCCCGACAACTTGTTGGGGCGTTCTTGTAGAAATTGCCAACCTTCTGCAATTGAACCGTCGTTTTCCAGGCCGTTAGGCTGGAACAGGCCCCACGCGCCTACGCACGCGGAGTTCATTACGCGACATGACGCGGCACGTTGGGTGTCGATCGATCAGAAGAGGAACCATGGCCCACTTACTGTCCCGCAAGCCGCTGGCTGCGATCTTTATCGCGCTGGTGCTCATGATTCTGACGACCAGTCTGGTACTAGCCGCTACTGGCGACATCAGCACGCTCGCGGGCGATGGCAACGGAGCGACTACTGGCGACGGTGGTGTGTCGACCAGCGCGCAGTTGAACAGCCCGGTGGGGGTCGGGATCGACTCCTCAGGCAACGTCTACATCACCGAGTACAGCGGGAACGTTGTCAGGAAAGTCGATAGCTCTGGAAACATCTCGACAATCGCTGGTACAGGAACCGCGGGCTTCTCCGGCGATGGCGGCTTGGCGACCAGTGCACAGGTAAGCAGTCCGTATGACGTCATGGCAGATGGCGCGGGGAATATCTACATCGCCGATAGCGGTAATCACACCATCCGCAAGATCGACAACTCGGGGACCATCTCGACGATCGCCGGTACAGGAGTTGGAGGCTTCTCCGGCGACGGAGGCCTGGCCACCAGCGCACAACTTAATAATCCGTCGGGCGTTGGGATGGACACTTCAGGCAATATTTACGTTGCGGATCAAAACAACCAGCGTATCCGCAAGATTGACCTCTCAGGCAACATCAGCACTGTCGCTGGTAATGGGACAGCAGGTTTCTCAGGTGACGGTGGCCTGGCGACCGCTGCGCAGCTGCGAAACCCCTATGCCCTCAAGGTGAACGGTACCGGAGAGATCTTCATCGCAGATGCGGACAATAATCGTGTCCGAAAAGTCGACGCTTCCGGGAACATCTCGACCGTCGCTGGCAACGGCACTACGGGTCTGTCGGGTGACGGTGCGGCGGCGACAAGCGCGCAGCTATATTCCCCCTCGGGCATCGAGCTTGGAGCAGGTGGGGGGTTCTACATCGGGGACACCCTGAACGCCCGCGTCCGGTTCGTCAGCGGCGGCGGCACAATCTCAACGGTCGCGGGCACGACGGCGGGATTCTCCGGCGACGGAGGCCCAGCCACGAGCGCGCAGACCAATCAGGTGTATGGCGTGGCAGTGGGTACCGATGGAACCCTCTACATCGCAGATATCTTAAACAACCGCGTGCGCGCGGTGGAGGGCACGACGGTGGCACCGAGTGTGCCTGGGGTGACGACGTGGGGCATGGGCGCGATGGCGCTGATGCTTGGTGCGGCGATCATCGTCACGGGACGCAGACGTAAGGCTGCTGCGCGGGCGTAGCAGTTTCGCGAAACATAAACGTAAAAGAGAACGCCCCGGCAATGCCGGGGCGTTCTCTTTTAGGTGAGGTGAGAGGTAGCGTACTCAGGTGCGCTGAACGCACAAGAAAACGCCCCGATAATGATCGGGGCGTTTTGAGGAGCTGAAGTTCGCTCGCGCCTGGTTAGACGGCGAGTCGCTTGTTCTGGGCGGTGCGGAGGCAGCGGGTGCAAAGGGATACACGCTGGGTGCGACCGTCGACGAAGATCTTCGCCTTCTGTACGTTGGGGAGGAACCAGCGGTTGGTGTGGCGGTTCGAGTGGCTGACGTTCTTGCCAGCCCGACGTCGCTTACCGCAGATGGAGCACATTGCCATGGTGTCGCCTACTATCTCTTGGTTCGAGTTGCCGACCTTGATGGGCCTATCTACAATGCCCGGGTCGCACGAACAGTAAGTTTAGCATGGCCATCGAGAGGTCGCCAATACATGGCAGGTAGTCCCCCGAATCCGCTGACTGGTGACCAGTACCGGCAGATGGTCGTCACAGGTGCTCGATACGTCGAAAAGCACGCGGACGAGATCAACGCCCTCAACGTTTTTCCTGTCCCTGACGGTGATACGGGCATCAACATGCTCCTGACCCTGCGCGCCGCCAATGAGAGCGCGGAACTGCCGCCGATCGGCACGGGGACAGTCGCCGAGATTAGCGCCGCGCTGTCGCGGGGCGCGCTTCTGGGCGCGCGTGGCAACAGCGGCGTCATCTTCTCCCAGTTCATGAAGGGCATCGCCGAGGGCCTAGCGGGTGCCGAGACTTGCGATGGCGCCGACATGGTCACCGCGCTTACTGCTGCTGCGGCGGCTGGCTACCAGGCGGTGGGCACGCCGGTGGAAGGGACGATGTTGACGGTCATGCGCGGCGCGGCAGAGGGCGTTGCGGATGTCACGGGATCGAACGCAGAGGTGCTGGCGAAGGCACTTGATGCAGCCAGTGTTGCGCTCGCGTATACGCCTGAGCAGCTACCCATCCTGAAAGAAGCGGGTGTCGTTGATGCTGGTGGACAGGGTGTCGTCGCTTTTCTGGCAGGCTCGCTGGCCTACGTAACTGGCGAAGACGTGCCCTTAGAGATCACTGCTCCGCTTGGCGGAATGGCAGGCGCGAACGTTAGCCAAGCGTTCCTGGAACACACCGAAGATGACATGTACGGTTTCTGCACGCAATTCGTTGTGCTGGGCGAAGGGCTGGACGTGGACGCGGTTCGCGAGCAGGTGGGGGCGATGGCGGCCTCCACGGTGGTGATCGGCGACGACCGCACGGTGCGCGTGCACGCTCACGCGGAGAACCCAGGGCCGTTGTTGTCGCTGGGTGTATCGCTCGGGTCGGTGGATCAGATCAACATCCAAAACATGGATGTGCAGCACCAGCAGTTCATGGCGCTTCACGGCTACACCCAAGACGAACGATCAGCCCTTGCAGTGGTGGCAGTGGCACCAGGCGACGGCCTGATGCGACTCTTCCGCGACCAGGGCGCGACGCAGGTCGTTGGGGGCGGGCAGACCATGAACCCCTCATCCGCGCAACTCCTGGATGCGATCAAGCGCGCGAACGCTGGGCACACCTACCTGCTGCCCAACAACCCCAACATCATCCTCGCCGCCAACCAAGCCGCTGAGCTTACAGGTGACAGCGTTACTGTGATTCCTAGCCGGAACATCCCACAAGGAATCGCGGCGATGCTTGCCTTCAACCCGGATCTCGACGCTGAAGCCAATGCCGCAGCCATGGAGAGCGCGCTGACCGATGTGCAGTCGGGCGAAGTGACAACGGCCGTGCGGTCGACCACGCTGAACGGGGTATCCATCGTTGAGGGCCAGGCGATCGCGCTGCTCGATGGAGTGGTGGTGGCAGCGACGGCTACACCGAATGACGCGTTGATCGCGATGCTGGCAGGCGCGGAATTGGAAGAAGGGAACCTGGTAACGCTGTATTGGGGTGCGGACACCCCAGGCCGGATCGCGTCCGAAGCAGCGGGGGCGATCGAAGCACGTTTCCCAGGTGTCGAGGTCGACATCCTCGAAGGCGGACAGCCGCACTACACCTACCTGGTGTCGATAGAGTAGATGGCCGGATCGAAGCGACAGATCGCCCATGTGCCGATGTAAGGAGCGCTAGATATGTCAGTCAAGATTGTTACCGATAGCACGTCAGACCTCCCGGAGGAGATCGTCAAAGAGCTCGGTGTGACGGTGGTTCCTCTGTCGGTTTTCTTCGGTGAGGAAGCGTACAAGGATGGGATCGAGATCACCCGTGAGGAGTTCTTCAAGCGACTCACGAGTGGCAACGACGTTCACCCGCACACGTCGCAGCCTTCGGTGGAAGACTTCGTGGCGGTGTACAAAGAGCTCACGGACAAGGGCCACGAGGTCGTGTCCGTCCACGTGTCTGACAAGATGAGTGGCACGATGAACTCAGCGAGGTTGGCGCAGGCGGAGATGCCTGACGCGAAGATCACGCTGGTCGACACGGGGCTTGCGGCGCTGGCGCTGGGCCTGGTGGTCAAGTTCACGGCCGAGGCAGCAGCAGCCGGTAAGAGCTTCGAAGAGGTTGTCGCGGTAGCCCGCGAGACGTCCGAGAAGACGCACTGCTACTTCATGCCGGCCACGCTGGAGTTCCTCCAGAAGGGCGGGCGTATCGGGAAGGCTAGTGCCATCTTCGGAGGGTTGCTGTCCATCAAACCGATCCTCACGATCCAAGACGGTGAGGTAAGGCCTTTCACGAAGGTTCGCACCGAAGCGAAGGCGGTCGCCAGGCTCCTGGAGATCGCCACCGCCGAGGGGCCCTTCGCCGAGGTCGGCGTCATCCACGAGGGTGAGGGACCGTCGGTCACGCTTCTCACGAACCATCTCAAAGCGCTATCTGACGGCCCCGTGGTGTCCGGCCAGATCGGCGCGGTGGTCGGCGTGCACACCGGGCCCGGCGTCATCGGCATGGCGCTGCGCAAGGCGTAGGCCAGGCCAGGTCGGGTCAGACCGCCTGGATGTGGTTGATGTTGGCGGGGCCGTTGGCTTGGAGCCTGATGGCCACTACGTCTATGCGCCACGTTCGCTGGTCGAGTTCGTGTTGCTGGAGGTAGGTCTGCGCCGTGAGGAGCAGGCGTTCCCGCTTGCGGGGCGTGACGGATTCCTCGGGCGTGCCGTAGGCGCCGCTTCGCCGCGTTTTAACTTCAACGAACACGATGGCGTCGCCCTCTTCGGCGATGAGGTCGACCTCGCCATAGCGTGTGTGGAAGTTGCGGTCGATGATGCGCATGCCCTGCGCTTCCAGGTGCGCGGCGGCGATGGATTCGCCTTGAGTGCCGAGCTTGGACTTTGAACTAGGCATTCAGGCTAGAACAGCGTTGGCTTGAAGGGCGAGAAGCTCTTGCGGTGGATCGGGCTCGGGCCCAGACGGCCGACGGCCTCCAGGTGGATGGCCGATGCATACCCTTTGTGCCCCGCGAGCCCATAACCAGGGTGCTCTACGTCCATCTGCTCCATGAGCGCGTCCCGATAGACCTTGGCGATGATGGACGCTGCGGAGATGGCCGTGCATAGCGCGTCGCCCTTGATGATGGGCGTACAGGGGACGAGGTTCCAATCCAGCGGGAATGCGTCGATCAGCAGATGCGTGGGCGCAACCGGCAGGCCGTCCAGCGCACGGCGCATGGCTAGCCGCGTGGCGGGTGCGATGCCGATGGTGTCGATCTCGTCGGAGCTACATTCGCCTACTGATGCGCCGAGCGCGATCTCACGCACGAGGGCGTTGGCTCGCTGGAGCTGCGGCCCGGAGAGCGTCTTGCTGTCGCGGATCAAGTGGAAGTCGGCGTGCTCGAAGCCGTCCAGGTCAGGCAGCACGACCGCCCCTGCGACCACCGGCCCTGCTATGGGGCCACGCCCGACCTCATCGATGCCAGCGACGCTGGCGAAACCGTTGGCGTGGAGCCGACGTTCTTCGTCTTGCGTCGGGCCGGGCTTGCGGGTGGTTTGCGTGGCTGGTGACGGATCGCTAGCTGCTGTCATGCGCTCCCTATCAGATCCCGAACGTGGGCGTTATACCGCCGTCACTGCACGCCAAGGCCTGGAATCGTTCCACTCACGTCGTCCGATACGTTCGGATAGGCACCTGGCCCTGGTTCGACGCAAACTCCCAAACGCCCAGACGACCTAGACGACCTGGCCGCCGCCGATGACGCGGTCGCCGTCGAAGAAGACGGCTGCCTGGCCTGGCGCGACGGCCCGCTGGGGGTCGTCGAACTGCAAGGTGGCCAGGCGATCAGAGCCTGGACGGAGCATCGCGGTCGCGACCAGTCCGTTATAGCGAATCTTGGCGGTGACTTGCAGAGGCTCAGGGGGTGGGTTTCCGCCGATGTAGTTCACCTTGGCGACGTGTACCTCTCGCTGATAGAGCGCCTCTTCGGGGCCGACCGTCACGCGTCGCGTCTCGGGGTCAACGTCGGTGACGAACAGGCGCTCGGTGACAGGCGCGTTGGGCGTGATGCCCAGGCCACGGCGCTGGCCGACGGTGAAGAATTCGATGCCTTTGTGCTCACCCAGCACACGACCGTCCACGTGGACGATCTCGCCGGGATGGGGCTCCATGCGCTTCTGGATGAATTCGCGATAATCGCCCTTGGGGATGAAGCATATCTCCTGGCTATCCTTCTTATCAGCCAGGTGCAGACCAGCCTCGACGGCGAGTTCGCGGATGCGCTGCTTGGAGTGCCAGCCCACGGGCAGGAGCACGCGCTCCAGTAGCTTGGCGTTGAGGCCGTACAGCACATACGCCTGATCCTTGGCGTCGTCGATGCCCTTGAGGAGCGAACGCTCGCCAGTGACTTCGTCCGCGACGATGCGGGCGTAGTGGCCGGTGGCTAGGTACTGCGCGTCCATCATCTCAGCGCGACGCATGAGGAAGTCGAACTTGATGCGGTCGTTGCAGGCGATGCAGGGGTGGGGCGTACGTCCGTTGGCGTACTCCTCGACGAAGTAGTCCATGACGTGTTCGCGGAACTCGTTCTGAACGTTCATGACGTAGTGGGGGATGCCGATGGCCTGGCACACGAGGCGCGCGTCTTCGATGTCCTCGATGGAGCAGCAGCCCTGGTGGTCGGCGGTGATGTCTTCGTCGTCATCGGCGACCCAGAGGCGCATGGTGACGCCTACGACGTCGTAACCCTCCTTCGCAAGCAGGTAGGCTGCGACTGAGGAGTCGACGCCGCCGCTCATGGCGACGACGACGCGTGGCTTTGGGGTGGTGTTGGTCATGGTGCGCTTAAGGATACACGTCGGACTTGAGGGGGACGCTGGCGACGCCGGGCCGAGGTTTGCGGCTACACGGCGTTGAAGGCACCGGACGCCCGAAGCGACATGTAGTTGGCGCTACTGCGCGCTCTGAAGCGCTCCCCACCGAACCGGCCGACATAGGTTTCTAATGGTTGAAGGTTCTTCTCGAACGCGGGATCGAACCCGGGCCAACTGCGGGCGTGCTCTTCAGAACTGAAGAGGTTCATCCGCGCTCACTTGAATGCGAAGTCGCCAGGCGTTCCCAGTTCCGAGTCGGCGTAACCGACGATCCCCGATGGAGAGGCGGACAGTAGGCGGCCATCTTGGATCTCGACCGTGATCGGGTCACCACAGCACAGGCATGGCGCGTCAATCTGGACGGTCTTACCGGGGAACAGCCAGCACACGGCTAGCGATTCGAGCCCTCACTGGCCGAACCACTTTTGCTCTCCCTCTACCGTGATCCGATATTGAGTAGGCAGGCTGCTGAAGGGAGCCAATGAGGCGAGGATGTCGGTCCCCGGATCTAGCCAAGCCGGTAGACCCGATCCCGCGAACTCATGCAGCAATAGGCGGCCTTGCTCTCCCGACACTCCTAGTTCTGCGGCCAACTCGGTGAAATGCGGGGAACGTCCTGTCCTGACGAACGTGCTCATGATGAAGTGATACGTTCGATCAAGAGTCTCTAGTTCGGCCATGTGTGCCCTCCTGGACCTTCCAACCTTGCCGTTGCTGAGCCAGCGTGCGGCCGGACGATGGTAGACGGAAAGAGTCCACTGCATCAACGATTGGCTCGCGCATCGCAAGCCCCCGCAACGCGGGCACGATACAATGGTTGGGTGACATCCATAATGACTGCACCAGAGACACCCTCCGACAGCCCCTCCAAGTCCCCCGAAATGACCGCCAACCAGGCGGCGCGGCTCGCGCTAGACGTTGCGTCTGATGGGCAGGCGAGCGATATCGTCCTGCTGGACGTGCGTGGCGTGAGTGGGTTCACCGATTACATGGTGATCATGAGCGCGAACAGCGCCAGGCAGACGCGGGCGCTGGCGGATCACGTCGAAGATCAGCTGATCAAGGCGGGGTACGGCATCCACCATCGCGAGGGAACGCCAGACTCCGGCTGGATCTTGCTGGACTTCGCGGACGTTGTCGTGCACGTGTTCAGCGAGACCCAGCGAGAGTATTACCGGCTGGAGCAGGTCTGGAAGACCGCTAAAGAGATGGTTAGGCTTCAGTGATCCAGCGCTGAGCGTCGCGCTCGTAGGACAGCAGTTCCTCAGGCTTGAAGAAGATGGCGATCTCGCGGGCTGCGGACTCAGGTGAGTCTGAGCCGTGGATGAGGTTGCGCCCCAAGTCCTGCGCCATGTCTCCCCTGATCGTTCCCGGTAGGGACTTCTGAGGGTCGGTTTCGCCCATGCATGCGCGAACGGCCGCTGCGGCGTTGTTCCCTTCGATGGCCATCGCTATGATGGGGCTGGATGTCATGAACGACGATAGGCCTTTGAAGAAGCCCTTCTCGACGTGCTCTGCGTAGTGCTGCTTGGCGAGGTCCATGTCCATCTGCATGAGTTTCATGCCGACGATCTGCATGCCGCGGTCTTCCAGGCGGGAGATGATGCGGCCAGCGAGGCCACGCTGGAGTGTGTCAGGCTTCAGTAGTACGAGCGTTCGATCTGCCAAGTGAGGTCTCCTCTGTGGGCGCGTTCGCTCAAAGGCAAAACACCCTCCGGTTACGTTTTTCGTAGGCTATCACAAGGGTAGCCCCTTGACCCACTTGCCTTCGTGAACGCGATTGTGGGTTGGGCCTGGAATTGGTCCGGGCCTTGGCGCTTTGGATGGCAGGGGAGCGTGAGCTTGGTGAGCTCCAACCTGTTGGTTGGCAGGCGTGTCGACCATCCCCCTGCCCCCTTCCTGTCCAGGAAGGGGGTTCTAAAGGGGAGGCTGCGGGGGACACCCCCGCGCCCCCGGCAGAGGAGAGCCTCTGCACTCCCGAAGTGCCTATCGGTCGTTGGTTGCGAAGCCGCGCGGCGCGACTGGTAGCGGTCGTCTGCTCTGTGCAACCGGGAGCATAGGAGGCACGGTCGTGGGCGCGTGAAGCACGGCGCCCCTAGCTTGGGATGCGGGGCGGGGCTAGAGGCCGAACGCGCGGGCGAAATTGCCGCCGAGAATTTTCGATTTGTCTTGGTCGGAGATTGCGGGGTTGTTTTCGATGCCGGCGGAGGAGTTGGGGAGTTTCTGGAACTCAGGATGGGGGAAGTCGGTGCCGATGACGTAGTTGTCGGCGCCGTAGGCTGCGATGAGTTGCTCTAGGGGCTCGACGTTCTCGACGGCGGTCATGCAATGCTGGAGCATGAGCTCGCTGGGGAGAGTGTTGGTTCGGGAGCAGGCGCGTTCGATGTAGAACGAGCGGTCGGCGCCGTGCATGGCGTAGGAGAACCAGGTGGCGCCAGCTTCGTAGAACAGGAATTTGAGGCCAGGGAATTGGTCGAGGACGCCTCCGAGGGTGAGGGCCGCGCAGGCGACGGTGTAGTCGAGGCCGAAGCCGAGGTACGTGCCGATGTGCATGCGGTGGAAGCGGTCGGTGCCAACCATGGGGTACTCGGTCTGGTGGTCGTACATGGTGCCCCGGTGGCCTTGGGTGTGGTTGTGGACACTGCAGGCCAGGCCCAGGCCGCTGACGGCCTCCCAGAAGGGGTAGAGCTCGTACGCGTCCAGGTTCTGATCCACCCAGCTTCCGCAGATGCTGACGGCCTTGAGGCCGAGTGCGGCTGCGCGCTCCACTTCTTTCACCGAGGCGTCGATGTCATCCCAGGGGACGGTGATGAGTCCGATGAAGCGGTCGGGGTACTTCTTCTGGATATCGGCTGATGCGTTGTTGTAGAGCTGGCCGAGTGCTGTGCGAAGCCAGAGTGGGGTGTCGCCTTGGGCCTTCAGGGGTGAAGGCATCGCCCGTTGGGTGTTCAGCACTTGCATGTCGAAACCCAGCCGATCCATCTCAATGAGGCGCGCTTCGAGATCCCACTCAGGATCGCCTGTGTGGTCGGCTACGGGGCCGCCGGTGAGCGCCGCACGAACGCTGTCCGCATCCACCACGCGCAGAGCGTCGTGCCACATCATGTCGCGTAGCTGGGCGTTCAGTGAGTTGGGCAACATGTCCTTGAGCAGGGCGTAGTCGACGGTCAGGTTGAAGTGGGTGTCCGCGTCTATCTTCTTGGTGCGTATCGCTGTAACCATGGGGCTTCTCCTGCCTTAGCTCACTGAGATGACTCGCAGTAGATTATCAGGCCTGCGTGCGACCGGCTCGTGATCGACCTGCGTGACTCGCCTGGATGATGGCCTTGGGCGGATTGGGCGCCGTGATGGCTGGCGAGCGTAAGTAGCGGGGCGCAAGGCTGGCCACGGGGTCGGCGTCGCCAGCGTCCAGGCGAATCGCGCCCAACTCTGCGACGCCCGCTATGCGACTGAGGGGCGCGGGCTCGATGGCCAGGTGGGCTTTGTCGCCCAGCGCTTCACGGATAGCGTCAGCATGGGTGGCGACTCCCTCGCCGCAGAACAACGTGTGGCGCCCACGGGCGGTGAGCATGGCATCCAGCGACGTGACTCGGTCAGGCGTGCGTCGCGCCCAGGTGGCGCCCTGCCCGTCCCCGCTCAACTGGAAGCGGGCCCAGCCAACTATGCCGCGCCCGGATTCGATGAGGGCGCAGACCGGTAGCCCCGCGCCACGGTGGGGGTAGGCGCTGGCCTCGACCGTGCTGACGCCGACCACGGGTAGGTTCGCTGCGAAGGCGAGGCCTTTGGCGGCGCCTAGCCCGGAGCGCAACGCGGAGAAGCCCCCTGGGCCTTGAGCCACGGCTATGCCGGTGAGGTCGGCCATCGTCGCGCCAGAGGCAGCGAGGGCGGCCTCGACGGCAGGCATGAGTTCGGAGGTGTGGTTGTGCCGGGAGTACCAGGAGTGCGCGCGCACGAGGGCTCCGGCGGACCAGAGGCCGACGGCGCCGTAGCGGGTGGAGGTGTCTATCGCTAGGTACAGGCCTGTCATTCGGTGAAGCTCTCCAGTGCCGCGATCATCTCTACATAGCGTGTGCCGTGCGCCGCGAGGGTCACGATGCGCTGGTCTGGCGTGTCGCCTTCTGCCAGCGATATCTCAAGGAAATCGCCAGGGAACACCTGAGCCGCTCGCTCGGCCCACTCTACGATGCACGCGCCGGTCTCCAGCATCTCGTCGATGCCCAGGTCTTCGACTTCGGCCAGGTCGTCGACTGCGGATGCGCCCTCGAAACGGTAGAGATCGAGGTGGTAGATGGGGATACGACCCGCGTACTCGTGAACGAGCACGAAGGTGGGACTGTGGGCGTACTCGGTGACGCCCGCACCCCAGGCGATGCCCTGGGTGAGCGTGGTCTTGCCAGCGCCCAGCGTGCCCGCCAGCAGCACCACATCACCGACTCCCAGCGCCTCGCCGATGTGACGACCGAACGCCTGAGTGGCCTCCGGGCTATCAGTCGTTAGGGTTAGGCCACTCATGTGGACAGGTGCTCCCAGCCAGCGTCGCTGACCTCGAGTTCGTTGCCGTCGGCACCAAGCACGATGACGCGACCGGGCGTGTCGGCGACGATCTCACCGATCACGGCTGCGCCGTCGATGGACGCGACGGCGCGCTCGACGGCTTGGCGTGGGCCGGTAAACAGGACTTCGTAGTCCTCACCACCACCCAACGCGCACAAAAGCGATTCTTCATCGGAGAACGACTCGTGCAGGGCCGATGCGACGGGTACGAGGGGGGAATCCACCCTGGCGCCAACGCCGCTGGCTCGGCAGAGCTTGGCGAGGTCGGCGACGAGGCCGTCAGAGACATCCATCGCACCGGTGACGCCCGCATCCAGCAGGGCCTGGCCTGTGGAAACGCGGGGCGTAGGACGGCGATGGGCCGTCAGCAATGCGTCGTTCGACATGAGGCCACGTTGGAGCACGCGCAGGCCACCTGCGGAGCCACCGAGGGGGCCCGATACGCCGATCACGTCGCCTGGCTGGGCTACGTCGCGGCGGAGCAGATCTCCTTCGCACACGCCCATCAACGCCACGGTCACGAACACGTCACGCGAGGACACGATGTCGCCGCCTGCTATCAGCGTTCCATAGGCGCGACAGGCATCGATCATGCCCACGTAGAGGTCGTCAATGGCGGTGACATCCAGCGAGCCCGGTATACCCAGGGTGACGACGCCTACTAGTGGCGTGGCACCCATTGAGATGATGTCACTGACGTTGGCCGCCCACGTTCGCCAGCCGAGGTCTGCCCAAGGGGTGGTCTGCTGCGTGAAGTGGACGTTCTCGACGGCGGTGTCGGTGGTGGTGACTTGGACGCCACGGGCCAGCGACCACGCTGCGGCGTCATCGCCGATCCCGAGCGCCAAACTGAAGCCACCAGCGGTGGGCGCAGCCAGGGACGCGCGGTCGATCGCGGACGCGATGCGTTCGATGAGGGGGAACTCCCCCAATTCGCCTACGGTGGTCACGTAGGGGATTATAGGCGGGTGGCGACCGGGGAGCGCATGGATACGGGAGGGGAAGGCGAACCGTTCACCGTTCGTACACGCAAACCCAACCAAGACGTTCCCGCGCTGTTACGTCAGACCGCGCCATGGGCAGTACTGTGACAGGGACAGAGGTGCGCTGGCACCAACGCGAGAAGCGTTCATTGAACAGCCCTGCCAACGGTCATAATGGATCGCCAGTGACCCGCGTGGCAACGATCTTCGGAGCCACGGTGTTCACGCTCGCGGTGGTGCTGGCAACCTACTGTCAGGTGAGTAACTCACGACTCGGAGTCTCGTTCAAGAACTTTCGAGGGGTCTGGCCTTGGCTCATAGGTCAGGTTGAGTAGCGATCAAGCGAGCCATTGCTAGCCCTTCTTCAAACGTAGTGACCGCACCGGCTATCTGCGCTTCTTCAACCCCAGACAAGATCCGACCGAATGGTTTCCCTGGGACTAAACCAAGGTTGTCGATCAAGTCCTGGCCGGAAATCAGGGGCTTGGGGGCGTTTGCCTGAACCGATAGTCGTGAAGCCTGGGCTACCAGCGCCTCTCCAGCAGGAAAGCCCTTCCAGGGGAGCGCTCTCCCGCGTTGATCGGCTTCGGATACGAGTACGAGTTCTTTGATAGTGGCTGGTTGCAATCGTTTCGCGAGTCGCCGGACGGCCGTATCAGTTGCGGTGCCTGCGTGAATGCTCGGGAAAAGGTGGTCAGCGACCAATCGTTCAATCTTCACGTGCATCCCTTTTGCGAGTCCGATGCGCGACAGGAAGGAGCGGGTGGGAACCAGCCCTGCGGCTTCGTGCCCGCGTGATCGCCATCGCCCATCTATGAACTCAGTGGTGCCCGGTTTACCGAAGTCATGACAGAGCGCGCCAAGCATGATCGATATTTCGTCGGCGTTGGTCATCTGCTCCCGGTGCACGATCTCGGCCGCTGCATCAATCACCATATTGGTGTGTGTCCAGACATCGCCCTCGGGGTGCCAATCCATGTCCTGCTGGCAACCAACGAGTGATTGAAGTTCAGGGTGAAGGACGCTCCAGGCGCCGACCTGTAAACCGGCGCGCATCCCAATGGACGGCCTGCGGCTCATCAGAAGCAGCTTCCGCCACTCTGGGCCTATCCGATCTGCGGGTAACGCAGCGAACTCAGGCGTGAGTGTTACGGCTCTGCAAAGTTCAATCGTTCTAGGTTCGATCGAGAACTCAAGGCGGGCCGCAAATTGAGCAGCCCGCAAAACGCGCAGTGGATCATCGCCGAACCGCTGTGCATCGGTCGCCCGGAGGACTTTTCGCTGGAGGTCTTGTTGGCCTTCAAAGTAATCGAAGATTTGCCCAGACAGCGGATCGATGGCCATCGCATTTATGGTGAAATCACGACGGCGCGCAGCTTCGCGGGAGGGCATCGACGGGTCGCCTGTAACCTCGACGCGCCCCTGTTCCGTGCCCGGATTAGGGTCGCCCCCAGCGAGAGACACGTCGACTAAGTGTTCGCCGAATTGAGCCTTGAGTACACCGAATGATGCCCCCACGGTGTCCATCCAACTCGGATCGAGCGCTTTCATCACACGATTGAGCGTTGGGGGAGGAATCCTGTAGACCTCGAGATCGAAGTCAACACTAGGCGCTCCAAGCAGCGAGTCTCGGACGGCGCCACCTACCAGGAATGCTGTTCCTCCTGCGTCAGCAACCGCCTGCGCGATGCGCACGACCACAGCAGGGAATCGACTAGCCAAGATGGGATCCTTCATCGCGAGGCATCACGAGACATCAAAAATACGCCCACCGATCGCGCGAGTGAAGCGCCAAGGCACCAGGGGGCAGCGCAGTAGATCCGCACGAATCACCCGTGGAAACTGACCATCCGAGCTGATTATTGTCGCATAGCATCGGCCGAACAAACCCAGAACGAAGCGACCAATCTACTTTACAGAAAGCGGCCCTGAAGACGGGCAAAGAAAAAGGCGGGGAGGGCCCCGCCTCTTCCAGGGTGCTGGGAGGAACACCCCGGGCCTGCTCGACGCTGCACAACTACTCATACCCCATTTGTTGATCTTTGGGAGGGACCACCCAGACCGTGCTTGGCGTCTTGCTTGGTACTAGCTTAGATGCACGGTCTGGCGATTAGGTTACGTAACAGTTACACGCAGGTTAACAGTGTGTTTCACGCCTGGGGGCGCCATGTCACCAGTGCTTCACGGAACCACTCAGCGCCGCGGACGGCAAATCCACCTTCGATCGGCACAAGGAGTTCGTCCAGAGCGAGTTCCAAGCGACCTTCCTCGGGGCTGCCTGGCACCACACCCAATCGATCCGCCATGAGCATGCGCACGGTTTCGCGGTCCTTCGAGACTCGATAGCGCGGCGGGAGCATCTGCACATCGGGATAGAACCCTAATTCCCAGAGCACTGCCAGCAACTCGGGCAGCGCTGGGGGTTGAGCGGGCTCAGCACCATGCACGAGACGCCAGAACGGCGCCACATTGGCCATCGGGCTATCCTTCATCAAGACGACCAACACACGCTCGTGGGCGTGTTGGTTCAGTTTCGCAATGAACAGGTCGATGTCAGGAACGAAGTTCATCACATTGAAGCAAAGTGCGATGTCAGCCGTAGGCGCGTCAACATCCTGCCAGCGCCCTTCTATGAGGGTAACGTTGGAAATGCCTGCGGCTACGGCCTGCTCCGTGAGTATCGCCGCCATGGGTGGGGCTGCTTCTACGGCGTACACGTGCTTGCAGTTCAAGGCGAGAGGAAGAGTCAACCGGCCGGCGCCGGCGCCCACATCCAACCACGTCTGATCGGGTCGCTGAAAGCTGGCGATCAGATCGACGTTGGGGTCCCCTACGCGGTGAGGATCGGCCCGGAAGGTCTCAGCCCGGCCCCCGCTCCACCGCTGACCAGGGCCGCCCGCCTGCTGCGAGGCGACGCGGGCCGTTTGCTCTCGGTCTGCCTCCACCATCGATCGCCAGCGCCCCACTGCGGTGGAGGAATCATCTGTAGGAATTGTGGTCATCGGGCTAGCCTCCTTCTGGCGCTCAGCCTTTGCAGCCTCCGACTTAATGTAATGCGGGGCGGCCACGCAGCCGCCCCGCATTCAGCCTACCGGTCAGTCTGCTAGAACTAGCGGGCTCCTGCGAACATCCGCTCCGATAGCGCGTCTAGCCCGAAGTCTTCCTCGGGTAGAACGTCTTCGATAGCGCGAACCGCGTAGTAGGACTCGCCGAGTCCTGGAGGCGTGCCACCGTCGGCGACTGTGTCGACGGCCTTCAGCAACATCCGGCGCGTCATGATGACGGCCCTGTCGGTCTGGCCCAAGTGCTCCTTGGAGCGATTCACGATGGGGCCCATGGCCTCTTGAACCGCCCTGTCCTGAGCGTTCACGCCTTGGATGCCAGTGAAGTTCTCTTTGCGCTGCATGTCACGGTCGATCAACCAGTTGTTGCGCGGGTTCACTGCTGCCCGGAAGGTCACGGGATCAACGTACGCCGGGCCGTTCCCGCTGATCTCCTCGTCCTTCTCACCCTGGGTCAGCGCCTCGTCCAGGCTGTAGAACCAGTTCCAGACCATCGTCGTGTGGTCGTCGATGGGCACCCAGTGGTGCCCTGCGATCTTGAATTTGTACCAGTCACCGTTGTTGTTCAACTGCGCGGCGCGAACCTGTATGTGTGGCATGACGAAGTGGTAGCCGCGCACGTAGTTCTGCCCCTTGCCGGGGAGTCCACGCGAGTTCGTGTAACGGTAGCCGTAGTCCGTGGGCTCAACGTCGAGCTTGCCAGCGAGGCCTTCTGCGCGAAGGCCATCGAGGCCGATGCCCTTGCCTTCGCCGATCTTGCGGTGCAGGAACGACGAGTGGATGCTGTCGATGCCGCCTTCAAGCCCCTGGAGCCAGTTGCACTCCTCGATCACCTTGGACGCGCCACGGTGCGACTCAGGCTGCTGCGTGAACTCGAACTTCGGCAATACAGGCTTCAACTCGGCGGGCCCCATGTAGGCCCAGATCACGCCACCCATCTCTTCCGTTGGGTAGGCGATCATCTTCACCTTGTGCTTGAAGTCGAACTCTTCGGGCTCGTTGGGCATGTCCACGCATGAGCCCGTAACGTCGAACTTCCAGCCGTGGTACACGCAGCGGAGGCCGTCCTCTTCGTTGCGACCGAGGAACATGGACGTGAGGCGATGGGGGCACCACTCGGAGATGAGGCCCACGCGCCCGCTGGTGTCGCGGAACGCCACCAACTCTTCGCCGAGGATACGCACGCGGATGGGGTCGCCGTCGTTGTCCGCAACCTCGCGGGCAAGCAGCACGGGCTGCCAGTAGCGGCGCATCAGGTTCCCCATGGGAGTCCCCGGCCCGACCTTCGTCAACTTCTCGTTATCAGCAACTGAAAGCATCTCTGATCTCCTCACTGCGTATGGGTTGGCTCGGGTTCTCACCTTGGCCGACACTTTAGCCCGCTAGCGGGGCTGAATCAATCAACTGGTTCTGGCGAACATCTTGTCAGCCAGAACTTCAAGCCCCGCAGCATCCTGCGGCAACACTTCTTCGATCCCACGTAGGTGGTAGTAGGAATCCGACGCACCAGGCGGCACGCCACCGTCCTGCACGACCGCAATCGCGTTCATCAACATCTTGCGCATGGTGATGATGGCTTTGTCGGTCTGGCCTAAGTGCTCCTGCGAGCGATTGACGACCGCCCCCATGGACTCTTGCACCGCTCTATCTTGAGCGTTCACGCCATCGATGCCCGTGAAGCTAGCCGTGCGCTGCTTGGCGCGGTCGATCCGCCAATCGTTACGCTTGTTACCAGCCGCACGGAAGGTTTGCTGGTCAACGTCGTTGGGACCGTTGCCGAAGCCACGCTCCTCCTGCTCGTCTTTGGTTAGCGGCTCATCGAGGCTGTAGAGCCAGTTCCAGACGAGGGTGGTGTGGTCGTCGATGGGCACCCAGTGGTGGCCTGCGATCTTGAACTTCAGCCAGGAGCCATCATTGTTCAACTGCGCCGCACGGATCTGCACGTGGGGCATGACGAAATGGTACGAGCGGACGTAGTTGTCTTCCCTACCGGGTATCGGCCGGTGCGCGGCGTAGCGGTAGCCGTAGTCCTCGGTCTCCACGTCCAGTCGCCCGGCGGTCGCGTCGGCGCGAAGACCATCGAAGCCAAGGCCGTCGCCTGCGGCCAACTTGCGGTGGAGGAACGACGAATGGACAGAATCTAGTCCTCCCTCCATCGCCTGGAGCCAGTTGCACTCCTCAATGACCTTCGACACACCACGGTGAGTCTCGGGCTGCTGGGTGAACTCGAACTTAGGAGGGGGCGGTTGCTGATCAGCGGGGCCCATGTACACCCAGATCACGCCACCCATGTCGAGCGTGGGGTACGCGACCATGTTGACCTTGTGCTTGAAGTCGAATTCTTCAGGCTCGTTGGGCATGTCCACGCAAGCGCCTGTCACGTCGAACTTCCAGCCGTGGTACACGCAGCGGAGGCCGTCCTCCTCGTTGCGACCGAGGAACATGGACGTGAGGCGATGGGGGCACCACTCTGAGATCATGCCCACGCGACCGCTGGTGTCGCGGAAAGCGACCAGGTCTTCGCCCAGGATGCGTACGCGGATGGGGTCGCCATCGGGCTCGGCGACCTCGCGGGAGAGGAGGACGGGTTGCCAATAGCGGCGCATGAGTTCGCCCATGGGCGTTCCGCGTCCGACGCGCGTAATCTTCTCGTTGTCAGAAACAGAGAGCATGCGGGGAAACTCCTGTGAAATTCGTTGCAGGGCTACCTGATACGGCACCTTTGGCGATGGTAGGACTGGCCCGAAGGAGTGTCAACGCGCACGCACGCCGCGCACGCACGCCTGCGGGGACGGCACACGAACCACACGGGCGATCGCACTCGGTGCATACCCGGTTCACGACTGCGAACTAGGTTGGCACTAGGGAAGCGGCTCAGACTCTGTTCACTGCCTTATGCACTGAGAAAAGGACGTTCAACATATGAAAGCGATCGTCTATAGCAAGTACGGCTCACCTGACGTTCTCAAACTCCAGGAAGTCGACAAACCAGTCCCTATGGACGACGAGGTGCTGGTGGAGGTCACCACAGCGTCAATCAATTCGTGGGACGTTGATTTCCTAAAAGGCAGCTTGCTGGCTCGTCCGTTTAGTGGCTTCCTAAGGCCCAAACACAAGATCCTGGGAACAGATGTAGCGGGGCGGGTTGAAGCGGTTGGTAGCAACGTCACGCTGCACAACGTAGGTGATGAGGTGTTCGGAGAGGTCAGCAAGCGCTTCCTCTCGATCGGCTGGGGTGGGTTCGCCGAGTTCGTCTGTGCGCGCGAAAGCTCCATGCTGAAAAAGCCTGAGAGCCTGACGTTCGAGCAGGCGGCGGCCCTGCCGCAGGTGGGCGCCCTCGCCCTGGGAGCTCTTCGCTTCAACGGGCAGATCCAGCCAGGGCAGAAGGTTCTGATCAACGGCGCCGGGGGCGGGGTGGGGACGCTAGCAGTTCAGATCGCTAAGTCGTTTGGGGCTGAGGTGACTGGCGTGGACAGCGCGAGCAAGCTGGACGTGGTCCGCTCGCTCGGTGCGGACCACTTTATCGACTACGCGCAGGAAGATTTCACAAAGAACGGACAGCAGTACGACTTGATCGTCGATGTCGCGGCGTCACGTTCGACTTTCGATTACAAACGCGCGCTGAGTCCCACGGGCGCATACGGCGTGATCGGTGGTTCCCAGGCGCGCTTCTTCCAGACGGAGCTCGTAGGACGATTCACCTCGATGCTCGGGCGCAAGAAGATGGGCACGGTTGGAGCGAAACCGAACGAGGGTCTCGATCTTTTGGTCGGAATGATCGAGGCAGGCACGGTCGTGCCTGTCATCGATAGACGTTTCACGTTGAGCGAGACCGCTGACGCGTTCCGGTACTTCCTGGAAGGCACGTTCTCCGGGAAGATCGTCATCACGATGTGAGACTGAGAGGCAGTCGCTCAGGTCGATGAATCCAAGGAACCAACGGCGAGGCGAGAGGGCACGATGAAAGCGATCGTCTACACCAAGTACGGCTCACCCGATGTTCTTGCGCTCAAAGAGGTCGACAAGCCAGTTGCGAAGGACAACGAGGTGCTTGTGCGGGTTCACGCGGCTTCCATAAACGCGTGGGACTGGGGTCTCCTGACAGGCAAGCCATTCATGGCTCGTGTATCGGGCGGGGGCCTTCGAAAACCAAAAGCCACGATCCTCGGCTGTGACATCGCGGGACAGGTCGAAGCAGTTGGTGCAAACGTATCGCTGCTTCACGTCGGTGACGAGGTGTTCGGGGACTTGTCCGGGAGTGGGTTTGGCGCTTTTGCCGAGTACGCATGCGTTCGTGAAGATGTGTTGGCGCTGAAGCCTACCAACCTGACATTCGAGCAGGCAGCGGCCGTGCCGCAAGCGGCGGTCATGGCCCTCCAGGGTGTTCGCGACACAGGGCACGTTCAGCAAGGGCAAAAGGTGCTGGTGAACGGGGCTGGCGGTGGCGCAGGTTCGTTCGCGGTGCAGATCGCCAAGTCGTTCGGGGCTGAGGTGACCGGCGTAGACAACGCGAGCAAGCTGGACGGCATGCGCGCGTTCGGCGCTGACCACGTCATCGATTACACGCGCGAAGATTTCACCCAGGGTGGCGAGCTTTACGACCTGATCGTTGATCTTGAGGCACATCATTCGATCTTCGATTACAGGCGCGTACTAAACCCCAGGGGAATCTACGTCATGGCCGGCGGCTCCATGGGACGAGTATTCCAGGGGCTGGTAGTGGGATCGATCCTCTCAGTGATTGGCAGCAAGAAGTTCGGGATTCTGGCGCTGAAGCCGAACAAAGACTTGGCATTCCTGGCGGAGCTTATCGAGGCAGGGAAAGTGGTACCTACCATCGATAGTCGCTACGCGCTGAGCGAGGCCGCAGATGCTTTGCGGCATTTCGGGGAAGGCCGATTCGTTGGCAAGATCGTCATCACCATGTGATGAGCGGTGCGCTCGTGTCGCGCGCGCCCAGGAGCTACGTGGTGAGTTCGCGCATCGGGTGGGGGTCGCTACCGTTGGATCGGAACCAGTAGTAGATGGCATCCCAGTAGAGTTCAGGGTCGATCTGCATGACCTGCCCGTGGGGCGACCGCGTCATGACGAGTCGGCCATACAACAGTGGGTCGCGCTTCTCGGCGTCGACCTCTAAGCCGACGACGTCGGTGGCGAATCCCGTCATCTTGTTCAAGAAATCAGTGAGGTGGGCGGCGTCTGCTTCCCACGTCCTGAGTACGGTGTTGCTGTCTTCGCCGAACTCGCCTACGTAGATCAGCGCGTCGTCGCCTTTACCGCTGGTTCTCCACTCGATTCGCGCAGTCATGGCTTCTCCATATATGCAATGGCGAGAGGCTCATGTGGGCCTCTCGCCATAGGGTACTCTCTCGTGCAAGGTGTGGGATCGAGGGAAATCGCTCCCCCGCTCCTTCCTTTCATCCCCTCCCGTCATCCCAGCGGGCAGCCTAAAAGAACGTGTTGACGACCTTGGGTAGCATCACGTTCTGGGCAAGGATAATCTTGCGTTTGACGACCTTGAAGCCGGTCACTGCGTCGCGGCGCAGCAGATCCTCTCGGCGGCCTACCCAGGTGTTCACCTCATCTTGGAGGCGGTTCTGGTAGCAGAAGAACTTACTGTTGACGCGTATCTCGTCGCCAGTAACGTCCATGATCTCGACGTTGGTAACTATGTGCTCGTAGCGAGAGACGGGCTCCTCAGGCCAGTGGACACCCGTATTGAGCTGCCGGATGCGGCCCTCAAGGATGTCTTTACCCTCGTTGAACCAGTTGATCTCCGTCTCAGCGCTGGTGAATTCCCTGTCCCAATCGCCGAACTTGACGTTTCTCCGCATGGGCATCCAGTAGTGGATCTCCTCGGCCAGCAAGTCGAGCCACTCTTCCAGCCGCCGCTCATCAAGCAGGCGGGCTTCTCTGTACAGGAACTTCTCTAGCTCCTGCTGCAATATCAAACGTTCTAGGGATGCTCTGTCTGAGCCGATCTCTACCATCTCATTACTCCTCGTCCGGTCGAACAGGCGTGGCCCGCCATCGCGGTGACCTAGTCCTGTGCGGACCGAACCTCGTTGAAGAATACGTATTCCTGTGTGCCCACGCGTGATGGGTCGGTGGGAAATTCGTCGAACTTGACCAGTATGAATCCGCCGTCATGGGGATTCGCGATGACTTCGCCGTGGGCTCCGTTGAGGAGCGTGATTTTTACGCCGTCAGGGAGGTTGGTCCAGACCTGGATCCCACCCTGCCCTGAGAGGTCGTACTTGTTTGCTTCAGCCATTGCTCATTCCTTGCCGGAGGGGGTTTACCAGATGCGACGGGCGCTGGACTTGTTGATCGGGTAGAGGTCATCCCAGGATTTGGCTTCCATGAAGGCGAGCCACCGGCTGAATCGCGCACGCTGGGCTTCTTCGGTGTACGAGCCGTTGACGATGACCCCAGGGAGGCGGTCGTCGTACTTGCCATGGCCGATTCCGTTCCGGAAGAAATAGTCCAGCTTGCGCGCTCGGGCGCCCTGGCTGGCCGGGTACACGTAGTTCCAGTTTTCCATGTCGTCGGACTCGAAGAAACCGATCGGGCCGTTGAAGCGCTCGGAGTAATGGCGCACCGCGTCCTTCACTTCTTTCGGCGCGTTCTTGTCGACGCCGGAGAGCGTCCAGCGCTCGGTCATGCCGGTCTCGTGCGGGTGGTACCAGCGTAGGCGCCAGCTATCCACCATGACGGCGGGGAATATGGCGAAGTGACCGCCACCCCAGCCGTGCGGGGCCATCACGCGGTCGACGTACTTCTGGGCTTTACGTTCGGTGGCCTCACGGAAGTAGTCGTCGACGCCAGGTTCGAACCATTCGTTGGTGTACTGCGGGACGCCCGCTTGGTTGTAGAACGTGCACATCCCACCGTGGCCGAGGCTGTGGTCTCCGATGGCGTACTTCTCCTGCGGGAACGGGATAGTGGGCTTCTCTTTGCCCTGTCCACGATCTTGGTGGAGGCCTGCGGCTTGCGACGATCGGTGCGTCATGGCCGTGTGCGTAAGGTCAGTGACCGACGTGAACCCAGGAACCTTCCAGTTGGTTGGGAGACGGTGGCGCTGGAACGGCGTGAAGAACTCCAGGCCGTTGTCATCACCGTCGCTGGACTGGAGGCAGTGGCGAAGGCTCTCGGCGAAGGGGCCAAGGTAGTCCTCGAAGGACGGCGCTTTAGGGTCCCACGTCGCCCAGAGGGAGCCGTAGAAGTTCTTGAACTGCGCAACCTCGCTGAGGCCCCAGTTCTCGCGTGGCAAGGTGTCGGTGTAGGCGTCCGGGTGATTGTAGAAGCCAGCACCAACCAAGCTGCCGGTGGTGTCATAAGTCCAAGCGTGGAAGGGGCAGGTGAAGACGAGGGCGTTGCCCTCGTCATACCGGCAGACCTTCATGCCACGGTGGCGACAAGAGTTCAGGAACGCCCGGATCTTGTTGTCGTTGCGGTCGCGGACGACAATGACCTCTTCAGTGCCCATGCGACTGACGATGAAGTCGCCAGGGTTGGGCAACTGGCTCTCGTGGCCGAGGAACAGCCAGCAGCGCTGGAATATCTGCTCCATCTCCTGCTCGAAGATGTCGGGGTTCACGTAGAGTTCGCGACTCACGGTTCCCTTCTCACCATCGATGTACTCAGCGATGGAGTAGTCTCCTCGCGCTCGGATGATATCTACCATGCCGACCTCCTTTGCCTTTAGAACCCTAATGCTTTAATCGCATCGTAATCCTGCGAATCTCCATATTCAATGCGGAAAGCAAGCCTCCCGAATGCATCACACCGCAATGCGTCGATTATCGGCGTCCGGAAGTGACTATTCGCCAGAAAGCAGAGAGGCAAATACTCGCACATCGGGAACGTCCTCTAGGTGAGCGACGAGGTCGATGACCTGGCGGAGCGACGCTTCGCTGAGGGTCGACCCGGCGTGCTGGGCGCAGGCGATGAATTTCTGTTGGCGTTGATCGTCAGTCAGGGGGTTGTCGCGGTGGCCGGGGGCCTGGTCGACGCGACGGGTGCGCACTTCCCCCGAACCCAGCGTGACTTCAACGATCCCGGAACGTCCCAAGGATTCGTCGACCTCCCACTCGATCAGGTTCGCTATGCGAATGGCCTGGTCGTCAAACAGCCCCTGGGTTGTCGGTTGGAGATCGGCAAGCGTCATGTCACCGGTGGCGAGCGCCTTGGCCGTGGTGAACAGCACGCTGTCCTCTGCCTCAACTGGCGCCTGCGGGTTCCGCCGTATCTGGCTCGGCTCGCAGAAACTCGCCAAGTGGGGCTCCCCGATGATGCGCACGCGCTGGATGTCAGCGGGGTCTAGCTCGCGGTGGAGATCCGCAGCAGCAGCGATGAACACGTGTGCTACGCCTGTGGTCGGCCACGGCTTGAAGCCAACGTTGGTCAGGAAGAATTCGTCGCCGAGACCATCCACCAGTGAAGGGCGATCGAAGGCGCCGTCGTAGTAGGTGGGGAAGAACCCGGCTTTGCCCTCGAAAACGTCACAATCGCCTAGCAATCCATGTCGCGTCAGCAGTGCTGCCTGCATGCCACCCTGGTTGCTGAACGCAGCGTAGATGGCCTTGGCTGGGCGGCCGTCCAGCACGGGCTGGCGGCCACCAGATGCCTGCATGAACGCAAGACCGAGCGCGGAGTGCGTTTGGAGCGCGTCGAAATCAAGCATGTGAGATGCGCTGAGTGCTGACGCGAAGAACCCGGGCATCTGAGTGGGTTGCGGCTTGGCTTCCGTGTAGGACGTCTGCGCCTTGGTGAGGGCAACGCCGATGCGTGACATCAGTTCGGCACCGACCGCGATAGATGCCATCAACTCTTTGCCCGTGGCACCGCCACGCAATTCAGCAGCAGCGAACGCCGACGGGAACGTCACGGGGCCGAGGTGGCCGGAGCCCACCGCCGTCGTATCGTCGAAGTTCAGCGCGTGGGCCATACCGCCGTTGACCATCGCGGCAGCCGCCGCAGGCAGCCGGTCGCCGAAGCCGATCAGTGTTGCCTCAGGCGTGCCACCCGCGCCTCGCGCCCAGGCCAGTAGTTGTGGGATACCCACGCCCAACGTGTTCGCGGCGAGCGTCGTGGATAGCGTGTCGAGCACCAGCCAACGCAAGATTCGTCTCACGTTGTCCGGCAGGTCGTCGTAGGTGACGCGTGAGGCGTAGTCCGCCCACGTGATGGCTAGGTCCTGCGTCGAATGGGTTCCGGTGGTCATGCGTGGCGCCTCCGATCAGCGATAGCGCCATTCTTGCACGTTCGCGCTACGCGACGGGAGCGTAGCATCCAATCCTCGTCCCCAAATGCGGGCGCGCCTGTCGCGTAGACGCCGCTTGCTACTCGACCTCACGCATCGCGGCCTTCACCAGCAAGCCGTACTCAACGGAGTCGAACGCCTCATGATCCTGCACGTGGACGGCCACGGCGTGAGCCCGGGCTTCATTCACCAGATCGTCGGCGTTATCCGTAATAACCTCGTGGTCACACCAGACCACCCCGAGATCCGCTCAAGCGATTGCGTAGCGCATCTGAACCTCCTGTCATACCGCAGTAGTATCGCCTATCGCCCGGTGGATTCCACGTCGGCCGCTATCAAGCCCAGAGCCTCCGCTCAAACCGGGCGATCAGACCAGGCGATCGATGAACAGCGACGCCAGTCCCAGGAACAGCAAGAAGCCAGCGATGTCAGTGGCGGTCGTGACGACCACCGCCGACGAGACGGCGGGGTCTTGGCGAAGCGCTCGCAGCAGGAGTGGCACACCTGCGCCAACGATGCCTGCGACCAGCATATTGCCGAGCATCGCCACACCGAGCACGACCGCGAGGATCGGCTCGCCGACCCACACGAGGCCGACGAGTCCCACGAGCAGCGCAAGGTAGAGGCCATGCAGCCCGCCCAGCAGCGATTCGCGGATGAGCATCCGGCGCGCGCCCCGCCCTGTGAGCTCACCCAGCGCGATACCACGCACGACCAAGGTCAGCGTCTGCGTCCCAGCGATCCCGCCCTGGCCCGCGACGACCGGGAGGAATATCGCGAGCACCGCCAGGCGCTCGATGGTGCCCTCGAAGAGGCTGATGACGCCCGCTGCCGCAAATGTGGTGAGCAGATTCAGGGTGAGCCACGGTAGTCGCGTCCTCACGGAACGGCCTAAGGAACCAAAGACCCGTTCGCCCTGCATGCCCGCCATGCGGAACATATCCTCGGTCGCCTCCTCAGCAGCAACGTCCAGTAGCTCGTCCGCGTGGATAACGCCCAGCAACACGCCACTTTCGTCAGTGACCGGCAGTTGGGTGAGGTCGTAGCGCGCAACCAGGCGGGCACACGCCTCTTGATCCTCGGACGCTTCAACGGACACGGCTGATTCCATGAGATCGCTGACCACCTGATTCGGACGCGCCAGCGCCAAGCGTCGGAGGCGCACCCACCCGACGAGGTGACGCGCCGCGTCAACAACGAAAATCGTGCTCACGTCGCCATGTTCTTCGTTGATCAAGCTCACCGCGTCCAGCGCGACCGCAGGTGTCACCTCCGCAAGTACGGCTGCGTATTCAGTCGTCATGCGACCGCCAGCGACGTCGTCCGCGTAGTCCAGCAGAGACGCGACGCCTTCGGAGTGGGTCATCGCAGTCAGCGCGCCTTGCGCTTCCTCATCCGGCATCGCCCGCAACAAGTCAGCGGCGGTGTCCGGGCTCACCAGGTCAAGGACGTCAGCGACGTCCGCTGGCGACAGGAGCGCCGTGATCTCGGCTGCATCCTCTGGGTGCATCTCCTCAACGATGCGTGAGGTTGCCTCACTGTCCAACACCGCGATCAATAGCGGCCGCAGCGCGCTAGCCAGATGACCGATGACCGCCGCTTGGTCCACCGGGCGTAGCGCCTCCAGCGCCTGCGCAGCCGCCTCAGCTTCGTTCTGCTCCAACAGCACAGCGATTTTGGCCCCTGCGACCACCTCGGTCGAGGGGCCAAGATCAGGCCCTGAGGAATGGCGTTGAGGATCCTCTGGCGTGTTCTCGTCCGTCATCTTGACCCTCCTCGCGTGTCCACCCTAGTGGCCTACGGGTATCGCTCCTCCTAGGATAGGTCGCGACGCGCGTAGAATCCCTGTATGCGTACCCTGGTCGTCAGCGATATTCACTCCAACATCGAAGCCCTCAACGCCGTTTTCGCCGACGCTGAGGTGCATGAGCCCGTCGAGCGCGTGCTGTGTCTCGGTGACATTGTCGGCTATGGCCCCGCACCCATGGCCTGCCTGGAGGTGCTGTGGGAGCGCCACGCGGTCTCCATCCAGGGCAACCACGACGCTGCGGTAGCGGGAATTATCGGGCTGGACGACTTCAACTTCTATGCGGCTGAAGCCTCGCGCTGGACCGCGCAGCAGCTATCAAGCGATGCGATCCAGTACCTCGCGGATCTCCCACAGGAATTGGTTGACGATTCATTCCTGCTGGTTCACGGGTCGCCCAAGGGCCCGCTTTGGGATTATCTGATCTCCTACGGGCAGGCGGTCGAAGCCTGGGAGCGCACGGACTCCTCCGACGTGCTGGTGGGCCACACGCACTTCCAATTCGCAGTAGAAGCTGGACGGGGAGTCGAACATCCGGGGCCAAACGGGCTCGCGATGCCGCTCGGGCACGCGAGGCTTGTGATCAACCCGGGCAGCGTGGGCCAGCCTCGCGACAGCGACCCGCGGGCGGCGTACGCGATCTACGACGATGATGCGCGGATGGTCTACCTGCATCGCGTGTGGTACGACATCAGCGCGACGCAAAGGGCGATGGCGGATGTCGGCCTCCCAGAGGCCTTGATCAGCAGGCTCTCATCGGGTCGATGAAGCGGTATCACGGGCCTTGCGCGACCTGAGCTTGCCACTATGGTAGAATTCACCGGCTAGTAAAGAATCAGCAGAGTCAGGTGCGAGGCGCGTCCCCGATGCTACGAATCCGATTGTTCCGTGTAGGCAAGAAGAAGCAACCCAGTTACCGGATCGTGGTAGCGGATGCCCGGTCGCCCCGTGATGGCGCGATCGTCGAGCAGGTTGGTATCTACAACCCGCTCACAGACCCCGCGACTGTTGTTATCGACAACGTGAAGGTCCAGAAGTGGCTCGGCGTTGGCGCCAAGCCCTCTGACACCGTCCAGCGCTTGCTGGATCGTCAGAACGCGTCCGCAAAGACTCCGGAGCCGGCCGAAGCGTAATGAAGGAACTGGTCGAGTACATCGCCAGATCCATCGCGACCAACCCTGACGACGTCAAGGTGACCGAAGAGGTTGAAGATGATGGACACATCATCATTCGCCTTGAGGTTCACGCGGACGACAAGGGGAAGGTGATTGGGCGCCAGGGTCGTGTGGCCCAGGCGATGCGCGTCCTGCTTCGAGTCGCCGCGATCAAAGACGACTCCCGAGTCACTCTAGAGATCGTCTAGCCAGGCCCGTCGGCCCTATGGCCAATCAATCATCTCCTTCAGATTCCCCTGAGCCAGACTCGACAGAGGTCAACATGCCCGAGCCCGGTATCCAACTGGACGGACATGTCCGGGTTGGTAGCGTTGTCGGCACCCACGGTACCGATGGGCGTCTCCGCGTCGACCCCGAAACGGATAGTCCCGAACGCTTCGCCCCCGGAAGCACGCTGATCATCAGCGAAGCGCCTTACACGGTGGCGCACGTCACTAACGCAGCGGGCGGACAAGTCCTGATCGTAACGGTCAACGAACTTACGACCCGCGAGCAGGCAGCCGCGCTGGTCAACCAACCCGTACTCGGTGCAACCGATGCTGTGCCTCCGCTCCCGGAGGACACGTACTACCACTATCAACTTCTCGACATGACGGTCGTCGACCCGACAGGCTTGGAGTTGGGCACGCTCACGGAGGTGATCTCCACCGGCGCGAACGACGTGTACGTGGTAACCGCCGAGGGGTCAGAGTTGATGATTCCGGCGCTGGCCTATGTGGTTCTCGACGTGGACGTCGCGAACGCTCGGATGACCGTTGACGTGCCGGAGGGCATCGAGCCACGGTCGACCGTCCCGAAGGTCAAAAATAAGCCTGTTCGCCGACGGACACCAAGGCCAAAACGACCGCCCAGCGCGCCTGCTGCTTCAGCTTAGCTGGCAGCCCACGTATCTCTGCTGCCGACTTTGGGCGCAGAACTTGGTACCATTGGGGAACCAGGCGGCAGCCTAGATTCCATATAGGTGGTGAGCGATGTCAGGACATTCCAAGTGGTCAACGATCAAGCACAAGAAGGCAGGGATCGACGCCAAACGCGGCGCCGTCTTCACGAGGCTCGCTAGGGAGGTCACTGTCGCGACGCGCGCAGGTAACAGTGGCGACCCCGCGATGAACTTCCGGCTACGGCTGATCATGGAGAAGGGGAAGGCCGCCAATATGCCTTCGGAGAACATCGACCGGGCCATCAAGAAGGGCCTCGGCATCGGTTCGGATGGCACCACCTTCGAAGAGATCACCTACGAGGGGTACGGCCCAGGTGGCGCCGCCATCATGCTGATGGCCCTCACCGACAACCGCAATCGCACCGCAGCCGAAGTTCGTTCGACGTTCTCCAAAGCAGGAGGCAACCTTGGCGAGTCCGGCTCAGTGGGCTGGATGTTCGAGTCCAAGGCCGTCATCTCCGTTGATGACGTTAGCGACGAGCAGGCCGAAGAGGTCGAACTGGCCGCCATCGACGCCGGTGCCGACGACTTCAAGTCAGAGGAAGGCAGCCTGGAGATCACCGGACCGCCTTCGTCGCTTCAGGCCCTCATGGAGTGCGTGAAGGCGCAAGGCTTGGAGCCATCAAACGCGGTTGTGACCATGCTGCCGACAACGTTCATGGAGCTCGACGTTGGCAGAGCTGGCCAGACGATGCGCCTGATCGACAAGATCGAAGAACTGGACGACATCCAAGAGGTCTACACGAACGCTGACTTCCCCGAAGAGGCGCTCGCAGAATACGGAGCCTAGCTGGGCGATGCCTTGCACCCGCTGGCTGCCACTCGACCTGTGATCCGGCACCACTCATCCATGGCTTAATACAGAAGGGGCGCCCTCTCGGACGCCCCTTCCACGCACAAGCGGTCTCCTCCGGCAGGGAAGGAGTGCCACTCTTCGGCACCTAGTTCATAGCCTGACCTGCCTCGCAGTGTTCCAGCGAGCGGGAGACGCGGCAATGGCTCGTTTGATGTTGTCCCATTCCCAGCGAAGCACCCGGCCAGCGTTAGGGATGACGTTGGGGGAACCCCCTCCGTGCGGGATGATCTGGTAGATCCTCTTACCCAACATCTGGGCGATGGTTACTTCCTTGAGGACGCCCGGGCAGCGGAACGCGGTGGGCCCCAATAACACGACTACCACCTCTGCCTGCTTGATCCGACCAGTGGTCTGGGAGATCCACATCCCCGTGCTGTCCTCTACAAACGGTTCGGACCAACTCTTCACGATCCAAGTAGCGTCGTCCCGGCGCCCCTGGTTATAAAAATAGTCGCGCACAGGACGATCCCGTTCGGAGTCGAACGAGATGAAAATTCGTCGCTTTGTACCGCCGATCGTCCGTATATCCAAAACACACCCTCGCGCAAACGGGGTGTATCCCTCTGTCGGAACAAGACTGGTCTAGGCTCCAGGCACTGCTCCTTATGACATTGTGGCGGTGGGCTCTCGGTTACGCAGAGTCCAATAGTGGGTGGTTCTCTAGTACTTTCGGGCAGTTGCACTCAGCGATACCATGCTTCTGCGGTCTGTTCGGTCGCGACCTCTCTCGCCCCTATGGCCGAGGCAAGTAAGTTCTTCAGGAGCAAGCGTGACGCTATTCACCCCAAACACCAAAGTCGGTGCGATCAACCACATAGGGATCGCCACCGTTGACCTCAAAGCATCGTTGAAGCAATTCCGGGAGCTGTACGACTCGCCCGACGCTGAGTTGATCAGGAGCGAGGAGCACGGGTTGATCGCGGCATTCATCCACCAGGGAGAAACGCACATCGAGTTGCTGCAGCCGCTCCACGCGGACACCGCCATCGGGAAGTTCATCGCCAATCATGGCGAGGGCATCCACCACATGGCGTTCACGGTCGAGGACACTGACGCAAAGGCGAAGGAGCTTGAGGCGCTAGGCATCCCCATCATCGTGGGCCCACGCGAAGGGCTAGGCGGTCGCATCGCGTTCACGCACCCATCGTCGACGCATGGTGTGCTGATCGAGATCGTGAAGCCGAGAGACGAGCACTAGGCGTGGCAGGCAAGATACTGATCGCGAAACCAGGGCTTGATGGCCATGACCGCGGCGCGCGGATGGTGGTTCGTTCGCTGCGCGATGCGGGGTTCGAGGTGGATTACACGGGGATCCGCCGCACGCCGGAGGAGATCGCCGTTCACGCCGAGGAGTTTGGCGCCGAACTGGTGGGACTAAGCATCCTGTCAGGGGCGCACATGGAGTTGGTACCGCGTGTGATGGATGCGCTCGCGAATCGTGGCATGGACACCGTGCCGGTGGCCGTTGGGGGCATCATCCCAGAGCATGATCGAGCGGCGCTTTTGGAGATGGGGGTCGTCGCCATCTTTGGCCCCGGCGCTCGTACGGAGGACATCCGTGCAGCCATCGAAGCCGCGATCGCAGCGTATCAGCGAGGGCAGGCGTAGGGAGAGGCTAGCCTCATGGGGTTCTGTTGGCGTACACTATTCGGGTTGCGCGGAGGTGGAGCGTGTCGGAGATGAAGGTCAACGTCGCTCAGCTTCTCAAAGAGACAGTGGGGGCGTCCCGGTCAGCTGACCTAGAAGGCCCGTTGCTGGACTCGGATCAGTCGGTGCTCGGCACGGTAACTGGAGAGTTGAAACTCACCAAGACCGACCGAGGGGTGTGGGTCTCAGGGCCCGTCGAGATCGTGGTGTCGAGCGAGTGCTCGCGGTGCTTGAAGCCGATGGAGTACATCGTTCCGGCGCAGATCGACGACGAGTACCTGCCCAAGGTCGATCTGGCCACGGGCGCTCGTGTTCGCGTCGAGGACCGTGATGCAGATGATGCAGATACGGCTAGCATCGACGATCATCACGATCTGGACCTCACCGAGACGTTGCAACAGTATCGGTTGGCTGGCCTCCTGCTGGCTCCGCTGTGCAGGGAAGATTGCCAGGGAATCTGTGCGCAGTGCGGGGTGGATCTCAATGAGAACACCCATGACTGTGAAGATGAGTTAGACCCCCGATGGGAAAAGTTACGAGAGTTGTTGAGATAGTTCATGCCAGTACCAAAGCGTAAGCGTTCCAAGGCCAGTACCCGATCTCACCGCGCCCATCAGGCGATCACGCTTCCTCATGTGGTGGAGTGCTCGCACTGCCACCGCCCGATGAGGCTGCACCACGCGTGCCCGGCCTGCGGTTTCTACCGCGGTCGTGACGTCCTGAACGCCGAGACCGAGCTCGCCTAAATATCCCGCCCCTGGAATATTTATTCCGGGGGCAAGTTATATCTACCACCGACTTCGAGTCAGGTGTAGATCCTTGCCATGCCGCACCTGCGAGCAGGCGTGATTCGAGTTATCCATGAGTGATATCACTGCGTTCCTGTTCCCTGGCCAGGGTGCCCAAGAGGTCGGTATGGCTGCCGACGTTGTCGGTGCGTCCGCCGCCGCCAAGGCGGTGTTCGACGAAGCTGATGATGTTCTGGGCACGAGCCTGAGCAAGATCATCATTGAAGGGCCAGCCGACGAGTTGGTCCGATCCCACAATGCCCAGCCAGCGATCCTAACCGCAAGCGTCGCGTTGCTTCGTGCACTCGAAGAGCGCATGGGCGATGCGATGCCCAAACCGTCGTTCGTTGCCGGCCATAGCCTCGGGGAGTACACCGCGCTCGTAGCAGTGGGCTCGTTGGACTTCGCTCAGGCTCTACGTCTGGTGCGCCGCCGAGGTGAACTGATGCAGGCGGCAGCAGAGGCCACTCCCAGTGGGATGGCCGCACTCATCGGACTGACGCTGGACGCGGCCCTCGCGGCTTGCGAGGGCACGGGCGCCCAGGTGGCCAACGCGAACAGCGAACTGCAGATCGTCATCGCGGGGCCCAGGGCTGCGCTGGATGCGGCGATCGAGCGAGCCAAGGAGGCGGGCGCACGACGGGCGCTGCCGCTGGACGTGGCAGGCGCATTCCACACCGAGGTCATGCGACCCGCGCAGGACGAGATGGATCGCCTCTTCGCGGAGACCGCATTCGCGGCACCGGCAGTGCCAGTGATCTGCAACACGACAGCAACTCCATTGGTGAACGCTGACGACATCCGTGGTGAGCTTGCCGACCAACTCTGTGGGTGCGTCTACTGGCAGCAAACCATCGAGTACATGGCAGCGAACGGTGTGGAGCGCTACGTGGAGATCGGCCCCGGCAAGGTGCTGACTGGCCTGGCCAAGCGCATCGCGCCAGGAGCGGAGACGGTAGCAATCGGAGACCTAGACGCTCTCGGCGCCCTGACGTAAGCTGCGCAGGTAGACATGGAAACACGAACAACGCCTGCGGGCCGCCGGGCGAAGAAGCCCAAGACCCAACAACACAGGGCGCGTGTCCTTGCGCTCCAGGTGCTGTACGAAGTCGACGTGTCGGGCCACCCTTGGCGTACGTCGCTCGCAACCCACGCTGAGGCGACGGAGTCGTCGGATCACGTGATCGAGATGGCGACCGCAGTCGTTGAGGGCGTACTAGCGTCCATGTCGCACATCGACGAGTTGATCTCGATTAACGCGCCGATGTGGCCGGTGGATCAGCTATCGCTCGTGGACCGCAACGTGCTCAGGCTAGCGATTTTCGAGTTGCTTCCCGGATCAGACATTCCACCGAAGGTCGCGATCAACGAAGCGGTAGAATTGGCAAAGGAATTCGGTGGCGCAGCGTCTTCACGCTTCGTCAACGGTGTGTTGGGAGCAACCCTTGAAGGGCTGGACTCCACGAGTGAAACATCCACTGATTAGGAGACCCCATGGCGAGTGTCCTCGATAGAGTTAAAGCAGTAGTTATAGACCGCCTCGGTGCGGATGAGGCAGCAGTCGTGCCCGATGCGTCGTTCGTCGACGACCTCAACGCAGATTCGCTGGACTTGGTTGAGCTCATCATGGCGTTCGAAGAGGAGTTCGCTGACGGCGACGAGCCTCTCAAGATCTCCGATGAGGACGCCGAAAGCATCCGGACCATCCAGAGCGCGGTCGATTTCATCAAGGGCAAGGGCTACACGGACTAGCACCCGCCAAGAGGATCGACCATTGGCTGGCTTGGACGTCATCCACCAGGCGATCACGACGTGCCAGGATTGTGACCTGTGCCAGGAGCGCACCAACGCGGTGCCTGGCGAGGGATCCGTGCACGCCGGGATCATGTTCGTCGGCGAAGGCCCTGGCCTGAACGAAGATAAACAGGGGCGCCCCTTCATAGGCGCGGCTGGCAAGTTCCTTACTCACTTGCTGGAGTCCATCGGCCTGCGTCGGGAGGACGTGTTCATCACCAATATGGTGAAGTGTCGCCCACCCAACAATCGCGATCCACTCCCTGAGGAGACGGAGGCCTGCAGGCACTACCTCGATGAGCAGATCGCCGAGATTGCGCCGAAAATCATCGTGCCGCTAGGCCGCCACGCGCTTGCGCGCTGGTTCCCCGGTGAGGCGATCGGCAAGTTGCGGGCCCAGCCCAAGGTGTTCGACGGCATCACGCTGTTCCCGCTGTACCATCCAGCCGCAGCGCTCCACAACGGAGGGCTGAGATCAACCATCGAGGAAGATTTCGCCAAATTGGGTGCGTTGCTCGCTGAGCTTGGTGACGCAGAGTCGCCAGCCCAGGCGTCCGTACCGGTGGCGCCAGCGGAGATTACCACCGCATCGGAGTCGCTGGCTGAGGTCTTGCCGGATATATCGGCGACCGTGGTCGCGGCAGCACCGGAAGTGATAGCCGAGTCGGAGCCAGCGATAGACGAGCCGGAGCTTGAGCCTGGACCGGGGCCAGATCAGGAAAAGGCGGACGAGCCGCCTTCACAACAAATGACTATGTTTTAGCGCCGCCCTAACAGCGACGCGGTTGGTTAGGTGCCTGCGGGCACCGGAAATTTGGAGTTATGGCAGACCCTATTCGTATCATTCCCCTTGGGGGACTCGGTGAAGTTGGAAAGAACATGATGGTCGTCGAGTACGGCGACGACATCGTCGTGATCGACGCTGGTTTGATGTTCCCGAAAGAGGACATGCACGGCGTCGATCTCGTGCTCCCCGATATGACGTACCTGATCGAGAACAAAGACAGGGTACGCGCGGTGCTCATCACCCACGGGCACGAAGACCACGTGGGCGCCCTGCCCTTCCTGTTACGCGACATCAACGTGCCGGTCTACGCGCCACCGTTGGCGCGCGACTTGGTCGACGTGAAGCTCAGGGAAAACACCGGCGTGGGCAAGTATGACCTGCGCGAAGTGCAACCCGGCGAGACCGTCGTGTTTGGTGGCATCACAGCGGAGTTCTTCCGCGTGTGCCACTCGATCCCAGACGCGTGCGGCATCGCGATCCACACCGACGCTGGCGTCATCGTCCACTCCGGCGATTTCAAGATCGACCACACGCCGATTGATGGACACCCCACGGAGCTCCATCGGCTGGCCGAGCTTGGCAAGGCGGGCGTACTGCTCCTTCTTTCCGACTCCACCTACGCTGAGAACCCCGGCTTCACGCCCTCTGAGCAGATCGTTTCAGACGCGCTCGATATCACCATAGGCCGCGCCGAAGGGCGTGTCATGGTGGCCACGTTCGCCTCATTGATTTCGCGTGTCCAGCAGATCGCGGACGCCGCCGTTGCGCACGGCCGCAGCATCGCGTTCGCCGGTCGCAGCATGATCAACAACACAAACATGGCTATCGCCAAGGGCTACCTCAAGATCCCCGCGGGCAAGATCCTCAGCATCGACGAACTCGCAAAGCTACCACCGGAGCAGCAGGTCATCGTTCTCACGGGTGCTCAGGGCGAGCCCCTTGCCATGCTGGCACGCGTTGCACGACGCCACAGTCGAGACATCCAGGTCGATGACGGCGACACCGTCATCCTCTCAGCAAGCACGATACCTGGTAATGAAACTAAAGTTTCAGACGTGATAAATAACCTCACGCGCCAGGGTGCCAAGGTCATCACGCGGCGTCAGGCCAACGTGCACGTCCAGGGCCACGCGAGTCAGGAGGAGCTCAAGTTGATGCTCAACCTGATCAAACCCAAGTACTTCGTGCCGATCCACGGCGAGTACCGGATGCTCAACGCCCACGCTGACCTCGCCGAGACCATGGGGGTCGAACCCGAAAACATCAACGTGCTCGAAGACGGCGACGTTCTCGAGATCTACGGCGACAGCGCTGAAGTCGTTGACCACCTGCCTGCCGGTCACGTGTTCGTGGACGGACTGCGCCTGTGGAACGTGGGAAGCGCAGTGCTGCGCGATCGACGTCACCTCGCTCGCGACGGATTCGTCGTCGTTGCGCTCACGCTGGACGAGGACACGGGTGGGCTCGTTGGCGAGCCCGAGATCGCGTCCAGCGGTTTCATAGACATGGTGGAGTCTGAGGTACTGGTGGACGACGCCATCGCGTTGGTAGGGGACGCTCTGAGAGCGGCGACCAAGTTGCCGCTACAAGAGGACTACATCAACGGGCGCGTGCGCGATGTGCTGGGGAGCTTCCTCTTCAAGCAGACCGGGCGTCGTCCCATGATCGTGACGCTCCTGCTGGACATGTAGCGCCCGAAAGCATCAGGCGAACCCTGCTCCATTTCGCGGCCGATTGCGGTATCGTGAAACCGATGTTTTTCCTGTTTCGGCTCGTACCTATCAAGGTTCTCCTGCTACTGGGAGTTGCCGCGTTCGGCGTCTACGCCGCTACCGCTCAGCCCGCGTGGCTGGTTGACCCTATTCGCGACCTGGCGGAACGGGTCTTGCTGAGCGCCGGGGTAGGCGTCGTCACTATGGGTGTCTACGCGCTGGCGCTGCTAGCGCTGCTGCTGAAGAAACCCATTCTCCTTATCAAGAGATGGCGGTTGGTCACCGGGGCACTTCTTCTCGTCACCGGCATCCAGGGCGGGCTCGCCTACTTCGAGTATGACCTCCCGCTGGTGGGAGTGGCGAACCTGGGTGGCACCCTCGGCGACGAGGTGCGCGGACCCAACGAATGGCTGGCCTACCTCCGCGTGGGGTTGGTGACGGCGTTCGCCATCTGGTTCCTTCTACCAACGTTAACCCAGCGTGTGCTGCGTCGGTCTGGCCAAGGTGCTGGCAAGACTGCGGTAGGCACCGTGCGCGCCTACCGCTACGTCCCCGTCCACCGCATCCTCGGAAAGCTCGCAGGCGCCACGGCAAGGAGCGGCGCCAAAGCGGCCAAGGGTGGCGGTTCTGCGGTCGCTCGTGGCAGCGGCGCTGCCATGCGCACCGCACGCGACAAGCGTGCGTCACGCCAGGATGGCACGCTCAGCCGTGAACTTGGCCACTTCCTTGCATCTGAGCCCAGCCCGGATTCCCCCCCTGGCCGGAGACTCCCGCCGAAGTCCGAGGACATCCCCCCTTTTCTACGAGATCCTGACTCGCCGTCGAATTCGACGGCGACCCGACTGGAAGAGCCGCCGACCGTCGTGACGCCCTCAGAAGTACTGACGCCGCCAACTGAGGAGAAGCGCCGTTCCCCCCGAAAAGCGCGCGATGCCGAGCTTGCGCCCGAACCGGGGTCGGAGCCAGAGCGCGCTACGCCGATGCCCCCTGCTTGGCGCTTGCCGAACACTGGCGAGTTAGCTGCAGGCGTGTCCGCTGGCGCGATCACCGAGGTGCACCACGCGACCGCAGGTGTCATCGAAGAGACGCTTGCCGAGCACGGTGTTGAGGTCAGAGTCGCTGAGATCAAGCCAGGGCCGTCGGTCACCATGTTCGGCCTCGTCCCTGGGTGGAATCGCAAGGCGCGTGGGCGCTCGCGTGCCACCGCTGGGCAGACAGACGCATCTGGCGCTCAGGACATGTTCACGGAGGCGAAGAGCCGCGTGAAAGTGGACAGTATCCTCGCACGAGAGAAGGATCTGGCGTTGGCCCTCGCCGCGCCAAGCTTGCGCTTGGAGGCTCCCGTCCCTGGCGAGTCAGTCGTTGGCGTCGAAGTGCCCAACAAGAGCTCAACCACAGTGACGATCCGCCAGATCATGGACTCCGAGTCCTACCAGACCATCCTGAACGACGGTGGACTTCCCGTGGCCTTGGGGCTGGCCTCTGCCGGGGAGCCCGTCGCTATCGACTTGCTGAAGATGCCTCACCTGCTCATCGCTGGCGCGACCGGCTCCGGCAAGAGCGTTTGTATGAACAGCGTCATCTCCTCGATCATCGCGCACCAACCGCCGTCTCGCGTGCGTCTGATGCTCGTTGACCCCAAGCGCGTGGAACTCACCCCGTACAACGGAGTGCCGCACCTCGTTACGCCCGTCGTGACGGAGCCAGATCACGTCGTGCGCCTGCTGCGAGGTGCGATCCAGGAGATGGGCCGCCGCTACAGGCTGCTGGAGCAAGCAGGCGTTAGGAACATCAAGTCCTACAACAGCAGTCCGAAGGCGACGGAGGACATGCCGTTCTTCGTCATCTGCATCGACGAGCTGGCGGACCTGATGATGACGGCGTCGTTCGAGGTTGAGCAGGGCATCTGTCGTTTGGCCCAGCTTGGCCGCGCCACAGGCATCCACCTAGTGGTCGCCACGCAGCGACCGTCGGTAGATGTCGTGACCGGGCTCATCAAAGCGAACTTCCCCAGCCGTATCGCCTTCGCCGTGGCGTCGCAGGTGGACTCACGCACGATCCTGGACATGGCGGGCGCTGAGCGACTCCTGGGCAGGGGCGACATGCTCTACTTGTCGTCGGATGCGGCCAAGCCACGCCGGGTGCAAGGTGTGCTGATCACAGAGGTGGAGACGGACATACTCGCCAATCACTGGCGGGCGCACCCGCCGCTGCCGCTGGCCGAGATCCCGCTGGACGATATGGCGCGCGAGGCTGAGATGGTGGCGGCCGAGAAGGACGCCATGCTGAACACGGGGGATTCCCTCTACGACCAGGCCCTGCAAGTCGCTTCGGTGAATCGGCAACTGTCCACGTCGTTGTTGCAGCGCAAGCTGGGGATCGGCTACCCGCGCGCAGCCAAGCTCATGGATCAGCTTGAGGCCGAGGGCATCGTCGGCGCCAGTTCCGCGCCTGGCAAGCCGCGTGAAGTGCTCTACCTGCCCGACGACGTCTAGCCGATAACGCTCGCATCACGATAGAACCCAAGCGAGGGATCGGCGTTCCGCCGATCCCTCGCTCTGCCTGCACTATTCTCAGTCTGCTAGAGCTTGATCACCGGGCATACGAACGAAGCTGCCACGCCCAGGTCGACTCCCGCCCCGCTGGCGATGGCGGCCTCAACCTCTTCGGCGCTGTCGAAGTCGCCACTGCCGTTGGCGTCGAATGCAGCGATCGCTGCTGCGTAGTCAGCGATGCTGACCGGGTGTGCCTGCCAGCGGCCACCGTTGTAGTCGCGGTCGCCTGGGGCCGCCTCTGCCACTGGGAACGCACTGATCGGGACTCCGGCCTCGTCGCTGGCGACGATCACGTAGATCGCGTCGAATGTGTGCGCGGGCGCTTTGGTGCCCGAGATATCGGTCGGAGTTAGAACGGTCTTGTACAGGTCACCGTCCACGTAGAACGCCGGACCGACAATTCCACCCGCACCGCTTGCCGCGACCGCTGAGGTCACGCTCAGTACTGCCACTATCGTCAACAGCACTGCCATCGTCTTGCTTCTCATTACATCTACCCCCTGTTGGTTTTTGCCGACAGACGGAGTGTGCGCGGTAGTCCTTACGCGCTAATTACAGGCATTAACAAAGGATTACGGCTGTGGGCTGCGATTGCCCCAGAACGGAGTGCGTACGTGGATAGATGCTTCCGATAGCCACGGTGATCGTGGACTGGCGCAGAGGTGCGCGGCCGCCGGGCTAGGCGGTGCTCAAGCAGAAAATCGTCGTCAGGTGCCCTGCGACGCGTTGAGCGCGGAAGGGACTTACTTCTCTGCGCCTTCTGCTTCGCCCTCAGCTTCGGCCGCAGCGGCCTGGGCGGCTGCTACCTGGTCAGGCATGGCCTCAAGCTCGGTAAGCCGGGCCTTGATCCCCTTCCAGATATTGTCGTACTCGGCCCGCACGTCCTTGTTACCCAGCACCGTGGGCTGTGAATCATCTCGGTACGCTGGGCGGAGCGCGATGTCACCGAAGTACGTGAGACCCATCTCTTTCGCGAGCTGTTTGCCGCCGCCACTACCGAATACGTCCCCGGTGTAGTTCTCGACGACTCCGAGAACCTCGACGTTCAGCTTCTTGATCATGTTGATAGAGCGCTTAGCGTCTAGGAGGGCCAGGGCCTGGGGCGTGGTGATAGAGACGAATCCGTCCATCTCAAGGGTCTGCATCACGGTCAGCGGTGCGTCGGACGTGCCCGGAGGCATGTCTACGACCATGAAGTCGAGGTCACCCCAGTCGGTCAACTGCAAGAACTGGTTGAGGGCGTTGTGAATCATCGGGCCACGCCAGATGACCGCTTCTTCTTCGTTCTCTTGGAATTGGGACATAGAGACGACTTTGACGCCCCAGTTTTCCGCTGGCTGAATGCGTCCGTCGGCCATGTTGGGAACGTCGCCCCCACCGATGACCTTTGCAGCGTTGGGCGTGTCGATGTCGGCATCAAGCAGGCCGACGCTGAATCCTTGGGCGGCTAGATACACGGCGAGATTCACCGCGACCGTCGTCTTGCCGACCCCACCCTTAGCGCTGTAGACGCCGATCTTGGTTTTGATCCGGCGGAGCTGGCGATTCAGCGTGCGTTTGGTTTCCCACTGCTGCTTGATCTGCGTCAGACGTTGCTGGCGCTGCTCTTCACTCATATTCATTGCACGTGAACTCCACCGCAGCCAGTTCCCCCCAAATCACAAAGGGGGCAGGCCACGCTCCGTCGCTTCGATTGCCTATCGGTGTTCGGGGACTACTTTAGTCGTCAAGCCCGAGGAGCTTGCGGCCGTCCTCGGTGATGCTGTCTGGGCTCCACGGCGGGTCAAAGGTGATGTTCACCTCGACGTCCTTGACGCCTTCGACCTCGTTGATGGCCCACTCAGCCTGCTGAGCGATGAACGGCCCCATGCTGCAGCCGGCAGCCGTGAGCGTCATCTCGACGTGCACTCGGCTCTCGTCGTCAACCTCGATGTTGTAGATCAACCCAAGGTCGATCACATTCACCGGGATCTCCGGGTCGTAGACATCCTTCAACGCTGTCCGGACTTCTTCGACCGTTACGTCTGCTGACATGTTCGTTCTCTGCCCTTCTTTTGTTTTGCGATTCAGCCATTTAGCTGAGCGCGTTACCTATGAATGTTAGAGAAAGTAGACCAATCGTGTCAACAATTATCGGGGGTACTCCAGCAACCCGATCTACCTCTCGTTTGGCTGCGTCACAACGGTCTCGATAAGAGCCATTGCTTGCTTGTTCGTGGCAGCGATGGCAAAGAAAAGCGTCGCGCCGTCGCGGACGACAACAACGTAGATGTCATCGCTCAGCGCTCGATGGTGTGCGATGTGGTCGCCTAGAGAGATCGGTTTGAGGCCAAGGGCAGATACGAAGCCGTCGAACACCTGGCCCACTACGGCACTGGGGTAGCTGCTGTCGGCGATCGCCAGGATGCTGACATCGTGATCACGCAATACGCTGGGCCCTACGCTCGCCGGCATGTGCTGAAAGTCGTCTGCGTAGGCGACGAAGGAGATGCGGTTGATGCGAACCAACGATAGCCCGTCCGCGAGGTTGGGAACGGTGACGCCAGCTTCGCCGATCAGATGCTCCAATAACGGCCCGAAGTTCCTGACGAAACCGGCTGCAATAGGTGGCGTGGGCGGGGCTCCAGGCATCTGCAGAAGGTCGTCCCAAACATTGGGAAATTGCTTCGCGAAGGAATCCGACGGCTGCTGTCTCCAGGCGATACGCACGCGAACGCCCCATGGAGAAGCAGGCCCAAAGCGAAAACTGTCGGCATCAGCATCTACCCAGCCATCAGCGAGCTCGCCCAGGGGACCGCTTACACCTCGGCCGCTAGTGCTGAAGCGAGCAGCAACGCCGCTGGAGTCGTCGGCGAGGAGCACGTCAGCCGATTCCAACGTGAGATCCTCGACGCCCAACGCTGCGCTGGAAAACGTCACGTTACCTGGAGGCCGGATGTAGACGTAGGCCTTCGCGTCCACTGGGGGAACGGGAGCCTCCCGCATACCCAGAGGCAAAGCTCCTGGGGGAGCCTCGGGCGGCGCGCAGGCAACGAGAAGCACCGCGATGGTGCCGACGATGATCAACAGTCGACGTGACATGGCGCCCACAGGATAGAGGGCAAGAGACGGGAATGGCACCCAAAGTCGATGTTACGGGTGATTTTGACTGACAACCTGGGCGATTCTGGTAATTCCTGCCGAGTTGTGGGATGGTCTAGCCAACAAGTTTGGCGGATGGGCCTGGGAAGAAGGGCCCCAAGGAGATCCCGGTGCAGAAGTCTGTATTTGAGTGGCAAGGTCAGGAGTTCGTTGCACTATCAGATGAAGCTCGCTCTGGAGGATCCGCGCACGATCAGACGCGCGACATCTTCGAGCGGATGGATCTGGAGCTCAGGAAAGAAGAAGTGTCGCTGATCGGTACGGTACGCACGCGCCTATGGGCCCGCGACGCCGACGCCCGCACTCGTGGCAGTCGCGCACGCGTCGAGATGCTCGCCAACGACGCTCGAGCGGCAAGCTCGTCGTACGTGGACGCCAGCCATTTCGAGACCAACGCGAGTATCGCAGTGGATCTCATCGCGATGAAGCCCGCTTCTGGACTCACGAAGGCGCTCACCGAGTACGACCCCGCTCAGGTGCCGCTGCGCTACGCGATCTACGGCCCGCTCGTGTACCTGTCCGGCGTGACCTCCGACAAAGCCACGCTTGCCGAGCAGGCGAGCGACATCCTCGGTCGCATCGGTGAGTCGCTGGTGGCCGCTGGCAGTTCCTGGGAACAGGCGACCAAGGTGTCGTTCTACCTCCAGCGCGACGAGTCGCAGGACGAAATGGCCAAGCTTTTCGCGGCTGCCGTCACCGCACCCAACGCCGAGGTTGAGTACGCGTCCGTGGACGCCTTCGCGGGCCCCGACGCACGCGTGGAGATCGAGGTCACGGCCACCGTTTAGGTGGCCGTCGGGCCGTGCGTTGGCCCTAGCGCTTGCGCCGCGAGCGGCGCCCGGTCGAACGGACAGACGGATCGCGGAACTCGGTCTCGATGGAGCCCGCGTTCCCGCGATCGACGACCTCTTGAGCGATGAGCAGCTTCTTGAGGTCAGTCATCTCGTCGCGTAGCAGAGCAGCCTTCTCGAACTCCAGTTCTTTGGCCGCCGTCTTCATCTCCAACTCCAGACCCTTCACAACGCGGGCTAGCTCGTCCTTGGGCATGTCCTTGCGCACGGTGTAGGCGGCTCGTGGCTCCGCAGCATGGCGGATAGAGTCCGTGATATCACGGACCGCTTTGATGATGCCCTTGGGCTCGATGCCGTGCTGCTTGTTATACGCAGCCTGTATCTCACGCCGACGCGTTGTCTCGTCGATCGCCTGTTTCATCGAGGCCGTGATCTTGTCCGCGTACATGATCACGTGGCCGTCCACGTGACGCGCCGCACGTCCCATCGTCTGCACCAACGACGATACGGAGCGCAGGTAGCCCTCTTTGTCCGCGTCGATGATCGCGACCAGGCTGACCTCCGGCAGGTCCAGCCCCTCGCGCAGCAGGTTGATGCCCACAACAACGTCGTAGACGCCTAGGCGCAGGTCGCGCAGGATCTCCGTGCGTTGGAGTGTGTCGACCTCTGAGTGAAGGTAGTGCACCTTCACGTTCATCTCGCGCATGTAGTCGGTCAATTCCTCCGACATGCGCTTGGTGAGCGTCGTGACCAGCGCGCGCTCGTTCTTGGCGACGCGCTTGCGTATCTGCTCCAGCAGGTCGTCGATCTGGCCGGTCGTTGGCTTGATCTCAATCGTTGGGTCCAGCAGCCCCGTGGGCCGGATGACCTGCTCAACCACTTGGCCGCTGTGCTTGTACTCGTACGGGCCGGGCGTGGCGGAAACGTAGACCGCCTGGTCGACGATGCCCTCGAACTCCTCAAAGTTCAACGGTCGGTTGTCTCGCGACGACGGCAGCCGGAATCCGAAGTTGATCAGCGAGTCTTTCCGGGCCATCTCCCCGTGGAACATGCCGTGAAGCTGCGGGATCGCCATATGCGACTCATCCAAGATGAGCAGGAAATCGTCCGGCAGGTAGTGCATCAGCGTCCAGGGGGTACTTTCGCGTGGGCGCCCACCCAACGGCTGCGAGTAGTTCTCGATGCCAGAGCAGTAGCCGGTCTCGCGCAGCATCTCCAGGTCGTAGCGCGTGCGGTGCTCGATGCGCTGGGCCTCCAGCACTTTGCCCTCTGCCTTGAGCTCAGCGACTCGATACTCCATCTCCTGCTCGATCTGGATCACGCCGCCCTCGAGCTTGTCTTTTGAAGTCACGAAGTGCTTCGCGGGGTAGATCTCGATGGTGTCGTGCTCCGCGATCAACTCACCCGTGAGCGGGTCGAGCTCAACGATACGGTCGATGTCGTCGCCGAAGAACTCGATGCGAATGGCTATGTCGTCGTAGGCGGGCAATATCTCCAACGTGTCGCCACGGACGCGGAAACGGCCGCGCGCCAGGTCGTAGTCGTTGCGCTGGTACTGCATCTCGATGAGACGTCGTGACAGCTTTTGCCGATTCTTGCGCTCGCCCTTGGTGATCGTCTCCACGAACGAGAAATACTCGTCCGGCGAGCCTAAGCCGTAGATGCACGAGACCGACGCCACGATCAGCACATCGCGTCGCGTCATCAGCGATCGTGTCGCGGAGTGACGCAACTTGTCGATCTCATCGTTGATGTCGGCTTCCTTCTCGATGTACGTGTCCGTACTCGCGACGTAGGCCTCTGGCTGGTAGTAGTCGTAATAGGAAACGAAGTAGCCCACCTGATTGTCCGGGAAGAAGTCCCTGAACTCCTGCGCGAGCTGCGCTGCCAACGTCTTGTTGGGCGCGATCACCAGCGTTGGCCGCTGCACCTGCTCAACGACCTTGGCCATGGTGTACGTCTTGCCCGAGCCGGTAACGCCCAACAGCGTCTGGTGCTTGATGCCCGACTTGATCCCCTCCGCCAGGCGCTTAACCGCCTGCGGCTGGTCGCCCCCCGGCTCGAAGTCGGCTACGACCTTGAACGGGATGCTGTTGTCGATGCGTTTGTTGGCAACCGTCATGCGTCGATTGTAATTGACCACGTTCGTGGGCATCAGTGGCACCTGTCGCAGGTGGCCTAGCCCGCTGGCAGATCCTCGCACCAGCTCGCGATCCTGTCTCGGTACTCGCGTGACGCAAGTTCGGCGCCGCTGGGCAATTCGTCCGCGCCGTACCAGCGAATCTCCGTGTGCTCATCGAGCGCCGTGTTGGTTGGCGTGCCGTCCCACCGGGCGATCCGATAAGCGTGGTAGGCGATATTGGGGCCACGAACGGTCTCGATGTACGTGTACTCAAGAGCGTCAACGCCCAACTCTTCGCGAACCTCGCGCTCCAGCGCCCGCTCCAGCCCTTCGCCAGGCTCAACGTGGCCACCGATGATGTCCCAGACCCCTGGGTAGCTCTCGCGCGCTGGGTGTCGCTTGCCCAAGAGGACGGCGCCATGGTCGACGAGAACCGCCACGACGCACTCGACGATCTCGTCAGCCATGTTCGTTGTCCTTCTTAGGGTCGCTCAAATATCCCGTCGACCACCCATGAGCGGCAGCCCTCCGTCGTGCGAGGACGTCGCTCGCTAGCTCGCCGTTTTGCGGGCGATCCAGACCAGATCGTCAGAATCCTCTGAGACCTCGCCGCCCTCGAAATCGCCGTAAACGGCTTCAAGCGTGAACCCCGACAGCTCCAGCAAGTGTTCCATCTCGTAGCGGAACGTGTAGCGAAGGTCAAAGTCGCGGAAGTGCCGAGCGACGGAAAGGCCGGTGGCATCCAACTCCTCGATGATCAGCCTGGCCGAGTTGACCTGCGAGACACCGTCCCAGAGGTTCTGACCCCAGACTACGATGTTGCCACCGTCGGGCTGCTCCACATCGCGGATGTGGAACGGGATCGCCTCATCGTGCCTGACGCCTAGTTGCTCCATGTCAGGCGCGAACGTATCGAGGGCCAGCAGGCCGCCGTCGCGCAGTTGAGCCGCTGCGTTCTCCAGCGCTTCTCGTTGGTCATCGACTTCCAGCATTGATTGGAACGACCTGAACGGGAAGCAGACCAGGCCAAACGTTCCTGCAGCGCCGACATCAGCGTCCGCCATGTCCCCCACGACAAAGTTCGTCTTCGACGTCAGGCCCAGGTTCGCGGCCTTGGCCTTCGCCTGCGCGATCATGCGTGGCGAAATGTCGACGCCTGTGACTTCGAAGCCAGCGTCAGCCAAGGCAAGCGCGACCCGCCCCGTGCCACAGCCGAGTTCCAGGATCGGACCTCCGGTCGCCTCTGCCTGCTGCACGTAGAAGCCGATGTCATAGTCCAGGTACGCGTAGACCTTGTCGTAGAGGTCAGCCCAATCGTCGTAGGGAGCTTCGCCTTCGGGCGTGAGTTCGTCGTCAGTTGCCATTATTCGTTCCTATGCGCTGAAGTGCGCGCCGTACACGATCGTCCACATTGAGCCCTTCCTCCTGCTCGACGCCAAGCGCCTGCCGAGCTTCAAGGGCTGAGAATCCAAGTCCAAGCAGGGCCGCGAGCGCCGGATCGCCCGCGCTGCCTGCCGTCACGCTACCCGCCGAGGACGACGGAAGCGGCAGCCCGCCAAGTTCGTCCTCGACCTTACCCTTGAGCTCGAGGATGATGCGCTCCGCCGTGCGCTTGCCGACGCCCTGCGCCTTCGTGATGGCGTTGGCGTCACCCGCGAGGATCGACGTCACAAGCTCCTCCGTCGACATGACCGATAGCACCGCGAGAGCGGCCTTGGGCCCCACGCCGCTGATACCCAGCAACGATTCGAACATCGTGCGTCCACGTTCGTCGGCGAACCCGTAGAGTTGGAGGTCGTCTTCACGTACCACTAAGTGCGTCACCAGGCGTACCACCGAGCCCACGCCAGGTAGCGCCGCCAGGTCGTAGCCCGGCACCCACACCTGAAACGTCACGCCACCAACCCGCACGAGGGCGGAGTCAGCCCGCTTGGACTCCAGCAAGCCTTCGATGCCCGCGATGATGCTCATCGGCTACGTCCTCCATGCAATCCAGCAGGGATTCCCGTGATGTTCGCTGTACGGCTGTGCTGGATGTGGCAGAGTCCAATGGCCAGGGCGTCCGAGGCGTCCTCCCCCATCGGGTCTGTACCCAGGCCAAGCACGAGTTGAACCGCTCGCTGAACCTGTGCTTTACTTCCAGCCCCATAATTGGCGACCGCCGCCTTGACCTGTGATGGCACGTAGCGGTGGACGGTCATGCCGCAGGCCGCTGCCAGCAGCAGCGCAACCGCCTGCGCCTGACCAACGGCCACCGCCGACTTCGCCCCACGCGCCGGAGCCACGAACGGCTCCTCGATAGCCATCTCGTCGGGGTCCCACCGATCGACGACTTCGCGGAGCGCTTGGTGCAGCACGAACAGACGTTGGTGGATCTCGAGTTTCTTGCCGCCCTCCAGCGTGCCCCACGCGAGGCACTTGGTACTGGGGCCATCAACTTCGAGCACGCCGTATCCCAGGAATCTCGTTCCCGGATCGACACCTAGCACGCGCATACGTCCTCCAACACCCGTTCACCTATGAGCCCTAGGGGGCCGCGCCCATTGTAGAGAGCGCAAGGCCAACCAGGGAACAAGCGGATGACGTGCTTTGCGCAGGATGGCAAGCTGCTGGTCGAGAACGGCTGACAGAAAAGAGCGTCATCATTTGCCCAGCGGCCGCGATGTGGGTGCAGGGAGTACCCTGCTCACCGGCTACTGGGGCTACCAACACACCGTCTACAAAGACTGGCAGTACCCCGACTAGGCGCCGATTGTTGCGGATCGGTTCGCGCGTGGCGTCATCTCTTGCCCAGCGGCAGCAAGTGGGTGCAGGGAGTACCCTGCCTGCCTAAATGGCGTTTTCGCGGAGGACGGCGCGGGAGATCACCATACGCTGGATCTCGGACGTCCCCTCGTATATCTCCGTGATGCGCTGATCGCGATAGAAACGCTCCACCGGATTCTCCCTGAAGAACCCATAGCCACCGTGGATCTGCACCGCCTTATCCACGCAGAAATGCGCCGCCTCCGACGCGTACAGCTTGGCCATCGCCGACTCCTTATTGTGGCTGTGGCCAGCGTCCTTGAGCTGCGCCGAGCGACGTGTGAGCAGGCGAGCGGCGTCGATCTGCGTGGCCATGTCCGCCAGCATGAACTGGATCGCCTGATGCTCCTTCAGCGGCTTGCCGAACGTCTCGCGCTGCTGCACGTAACGCACAGCAGCGTCGAACGCGCCCTGCGCTAGTCCAACCGACTGCGTGGCGAGCGAGATACGACTGGAATCGATGATCGCCATAGCGATCTTGAACCCATCGCCCTCCTCACCCAAACGATTAGCCACCGGCACCTCGCAGTCCTCGAAGAACACGTTGGCCGTTCCTGAACCCCGGATGCCCATCTTCCCGTGCATCGGAACCGTCGAAAGACCTTTGGTGTCCGTCTCCACGATGAACGCCGTCGTCCCACGAGCCCCCGCCGAACGATCGTGCGAGGTGAACACCACCATGACGTCGGACTCAGCGCCGTTGGTGATGAACGTCTTGGAGCCGTTAAGCAGGTAGCTGTCGCCCTTGCGGGTCGCCGTCGTCTGCATATCCGACGCATCGCTGCCTGAACTGGGCTCCGTGAGGCCGAACGCGCCCAGCTTCTCGCCGGAGGCCATGGCAGGCAGGAAACGCTGACGCTGCTCAGGCGAGCCGAAGCGATCGATGGTCGACGCGCTGAGCGAGATGTGCGTGAGGTGCGTTGTGCTGGTGGTCACACAAACGCGAGCGATCTCCTCGTCGACGATTGCCATCTCGGTGTAGCTGGCACCTGCGCCACCCACGTCTGCGGCGATGGTCAGGCCCATCAGATCCATGCGCTTGAGACCCTCGATGCTCTCCCAGGGGAACTCCTCGTTCGCATCCCAGCGGGCGGCCAATGGTGCAAGCTCACCCTCAGCGAAATCGCGGATCGTCTTCGCAAGCAATCGTTCGTCATCGGTGTACAGCGCGTCCATGGAATCTCCTCGCCCCTCGTCTGGCCTGTCTTTGGGTCAAAGCGGCGAACGCCATTCTAAGCGCTGCCATCGGCTATCCTCACCCCATGGGCACGCTGTACGTAGTCACCACCCCCATAGGCAACCTGGAAGACCTCACGCTGCGAGCGATGCGCATCCTCTCAGAGGTCGGCCTAGTCGCGGCCGAGGACACCCGGCAATCGCGCAAGCTCCTCACCCACCTGGGCATCTCGAAACGCCTGGTGAGCTACAACCAACACAACGCCGCAGCGCGCACCCCTCGCCTGCTGGAGACGCTCCTCACTGAGGACGTCGCCCTCGTGACCGATGCTGGCGTGCCCGCCATCAGCGACCCAGGCGCAGACCTCGTTCGTGCCGCCGCCGAGCAGGGGATCAACGTCATCGCCATCCCTGGTCCGTCTGCCGTGACCACGGCGCTATCCGTCTCCGGCATGGGTGGCGACACATTCAGGTTCGTTGGCTTCCCGCCACGAGCGAAAAAGGCACGGCGTGAGTTGCTGACGACCCTGGAAGCGGAGCCATCCACGCTCGTGTTCTTCGAGTCGCCCCACCGGGTGCGAGCGACCCTGGAAGATTTCGCCGCTGTGCTAGGCGACCGCACGATAGCCGTCTGCCGCGAACTCACCAAGCTCCACGAAGAGGTATTCAGGGGCACGTCTGCTGAAGCGCACGCCCATTTCGACAACCCACGTGGGGAATTCGTGATCGTCGTGCACGGCGCGCCACCCCGCGCCAACGTCGAGCCCGACGAGGACGGCGCCCGCACAGCGCTCGCCACCCTCAAGGCCCAAGGCCAAACGCGCCGCGACGCCGTCGCCCAAGTCACCGACGCCTTCGCCGTCTCCAAACGCGAGGCGTACAAGTTGTGGCTGGAGATTTAGCCAGGCACGGGGCGCACCAAGGCCCGACCGCCCGCTCTGGTTCTCCGTTCCCCTTAGAGGAAGGTGCAAAGCTCTTTAATGCGGGGCTTTGGAATCGCGAGGCCGATTAGGTTTTCCCTGGCCACTCAGGTCCCTGCCAGTACATAGGCGCTGAATCTGAAAGCGTACCTTCGACGCGTCCACCCTCTTTGCGCCAGTACTCGATACCGCCTATCAACTCTTTGACTTTGAATCCGAGTTTCGCCAGCGCCAGCGCGGCTTTCGTCGCACCATTGCAGCCGGGCCCCCAGCAGTAGACAACAACAGCTTTGTCCTTGGGGATTTCCCGCGTGGTGTCGCCATCGATCCGCCGCGCACGTAAGTGAACTGCGCTCGGAATATGGCACGCGTCAAACGATGCTTGATCCCTAACATCGAGTAGCACGAAACCTTCGTAACCACGTTGCAGGTCGAACATGAGGTCTGAGATGTCAGTCTCGACCGACAGCTTCGCCGCCAAATGCGCGCTCGCCTCGTCAGGGCTAGCCGCCGGAATTTCAAGCACCAAAGAGAACTGGCGCGGACGTTGCATCAACATCACCTCCCGGATTGCTTCCTCGACCATTAGGCCGGACGTATTCGAGGGTACCGGATGACACCTGCTATGGATCGGGCGCTCACGACCGAGCGACTCATCGCCGTTTTGCTCCGGTGGTCGATGACGGTTCGGATCAATTCATACTCGCGATACGTTCGTAACTACCTACCCCCCTAATCCGCCCCTCCACGATGCTAGAATGTTGGCACCGCCAGTTTTACGAGTGTTTCCCGCATGTCTGACCGCATTTTCATAGGCGTGGCCTGGCCTTACGCCAACGGCCCGCTGCACCTCGGCCACCTCGCCGGCTGCTATCTCGCCGCCGATATCTTCGCGCGCTTCCATCGCATGAATGGCGATGAGGTGCTGATGGTCTCCGGCAGCGATTCCCACGGCACGCCCATCATGCGCAAAGCCGAGGACGATGGCGTGACCCCACGGAACGTCGTGGAGAAGTACCACGCGTCGTTCCTGGATTCCTTCGAGAAACTCGGCATCACCTTCGATCTGTTCACCAACACGATGACCGACAACCACCGTGAGGTGGTGACGGAACTCCTGCTGAAGCTGAACGAGAAGGGCCTTCTCTACGGCGACACCATGAAGGTGACCTACTCGCCGGATTTCCAGCGGTTCCTGCCAGACCGATACGTGCAGGGCACGTGCCCGCACTGCGATTACCTGGACGCCCGAGGCGACCAGTGCGACAACTGCGGTCGCATCCTCGACCCGATCGACCTGATCGACCCTAAGTACCGGCAGGGCGACCAGCGCTACCCCGTGGAGATCCGAGACACGGACCACCTCTTCTACAAGCTCAGCTCCTTCCAGGACGAGCTTCTGGAGTGGGTCAACAAGCAAGATCACTGGCGCCCGAACGTGAAGAACTTCACCCGGGGCTACCTCACTGAGGGCCTGAAGGATCGCGCGATCAGTCGCGACATCGACTGGGGCGTGCCTCTGCCCATCCCGGGCTACGAGGAGAAGCGCATCTACGTGTGGTTCGAGGCGGTCTGCGGTTACTTATCCGCCAGCAAAGAATGGGCACAGAACTCTGGCGACCCCGAAGCGTGGCGTCCGTTCTGGGAAGATCCGTCCACCAAGTCCTACTACTTCATCGGCAAGGACAACATTCCTTTCCACACGATCATCTGGCCCGCCATGCTGCTGGGCTACGGAGGGCTCAACCTTCCCTACGACGTGCCGTCCAACGAGTTCTTGACGCTGGAGGGCAAGCAGCTCTCCACCAGCCGCAATTGGGCGGTGTGGGTTCCCGATTACCTCGATCGCCTGCCACCGGACCCGCTGCGTTACCACATCGCGGCGACGATGCCTGAGACCGGCGACTCCGACTTCTCGTGGGCAGACTACGTCCGTCGCAACAACGACGAACTGGTCGCGACCTTCGGTAACCTCGTCCACCGCACGCTCACCCAGGTGTACCGCAACTTCGACGAGGCCATCCCCGACCCAGGCGACCTACGCGACGCTGACAACGAACTTATCGCCAAAGCCGACGCGGCCCTCGCGGCGGTCGCAGCCAGCCTCACCGCCGTTCGCCTGCGCGAAGCACTGAACGGCGCGATGGGCCTGGCACGCGACGCGAACAAGTACATCGACTCTCAGGCTCCCTGGAAGCAGGTCAAAGAGGACAAGAACGAGGCCGCCAAGACGCTGTACACGTGCACCTACGTGCTTTCAGCGCTCAAGACGACCCTATACCCGTTCCTGCCGTTTAGCGCGCAGAAACTGCACGAGCTGCTCGGCCTCTCGGGCAACATGATGGATGGTTCGTGGGCCATCGAGCGCCCCGTGCCCGGAACGAAGATCCCGCAGCCAACGCCTCTGTTCACCAAGCTCGACGACTCGGTAGCCGACGAGATGGTCGCGCTGCTCGGGTAGGTCATGACAGAACCAGACGTCAATTTCATCTACGAGCCCATCCAGGAACGACTAGATATGGTCGTCGATGGCCTCCGAAACCTGGCAGGACACGCCAAGCTGTCCGGCGAGGACGGCCTGCTTGAGCACGCCGTCGTCAGCGGCGGGAAAAAGGTACGCCCCACTGTGACGCTCCTGGCAGGCGCGCTCCGGGACGGCCCTGAGGACAAGCTCGTGACCATGGCCACCGCCGTGGAACTGCTGCATATCGCCACGCTGATCCACGACGACACCGTCGATAAGGCGGACACGCGCCGCGGGCGAGCGACGATCAGCAACATCTGGGGCAACGATGTCGCGGTGCTGCTGGGCGACTACGTATTCGCCACCTCAGCAACCTACGTCTGCGACACGGAGAACCTACGCGTGGTTCGCCGGTTCTCAGAGACGATCATGGAGCTGGCGCAGGGCGAACTCGCCGAGTACTTCAGCACCCACGACTGGGGCCAGTCCATCGACGAGTACAACCAGCGCATCTACAACAAAACGGCGTCGCTCTTCTGCACAGCAGCAGAGGCGGGCGGAGTGCTCTCCAATGCACCCGAAGTTGAGTGCCAAGCACTTAGCCAGTACGGCTACAATCTGGGCATGGCCTTCCAGATCATGGACGACCTGCTCGACTTCACCGGCACCGAAGAAGAACTAGGCAAGCCCGTCGGCAACGACCTCCTCCAGGGCACCATCACCCTGCCGGTCCTCCTGTTCGCCGAGCAGAACCCGGACCTGCCCGCCATGAAACGCCTCACCCAAGGCAGCCGGGAACCCGACGACCTTCGCGCCGTCGTAGACCTCGTCCGCGCCTCAAGCGTCATCGACGAATCGGCCGCCGTCATGGAAAGCTACAAGCAAGCCGCGCTGGACGCCCTCACCCGCGTCCCCCAACACCGCGCCCGCGAATCCCTCGAAGCCCTAACGGACTACGTCAGCCACCGCCGCAGCTAGGCTGGCTTAGGTTTCGGCCCTCGCGCTCGTTCGTATGCACGCGCATCTTGGCTTCGCCGCTACCACCGTGATTGGCAAACCACCCGGAGTCGACAGTGGCCGAAGGCGTTCCCACCCGAAGGCCCTGCGCAAGCAGCGACAGAGGGTCGGGCGGGCGGGCACAAACACGCATATCCCCGTTAGCCATTTGGTTACAGGCTCCATCGCCAAGCGGCAGCCAGTGGGTGCAGGGAGTACCCTGCCTACCTAGCGCTTGCGCTCGCTGCCCAGCACGGCCTCGTTGGCCACCTTCATCGGCTCGCCCGCGACCCACGCGTTGATGTTGGCCACCGCGCCCCGATAGAAGTTGCGCAGGCCCTCCACGCTCGCATAGCCCACGTGTGGCGTCAGCACCACGTTTTCGAGCGCGAGCAGCGGGTGGTCCGTCGAGATCGGCTCGCTGTCGTACACGTCGACAGCCGCACCGGCGATGGTGTCATTGCGTAGCGCATCCACCAGCGCATCTGTCTGCACGATGGGCCCTCGTGACGTGTTGATCAGGTAAGCCGTCGGCTTCATCAGCCCCAACTCACGAGCGCCAACCCAGCCTCGACTCTCGTCGGACAGCGGGACGTGGATCGTTAGCACGTCCGATTGCTTGAACAGCTCGTCCCATGAGGCGTACGTCGCGCCAGCGGCTTCCGCCCGCTCAGGCGTCAGCGACCGACTCCACGCGATGACGTTCATGCCGAGAGCGTTGGCGATGTTGGCCATGGGAACGCCGATGCTACCCAGCCCCATGATGCCCAGCGTCTTGCCTGAGAGGCCGGTGCCCATGCGAGTCTGCCATCGACCTTCGCGGATCTGCCGGTCTTCCCACGGGATGTGGCGCATCAGGCCGATGATGAGCCCCCACGCCAACTCCATCGTCGGCCCGCCCGGCCCAACGCCTGACGATCCGCTCGTGTTCGTGACCTGGATACCGAGGCGCGTGCAGGCGTCCATGTCCACGTGGGGGTGCCGTCCACCGGTGCCGGACAGAAGCTTCAAGTCAGGCAATCGATCGACGACCTCTGCTGGGAACGGCGTACGTTCGCGCATCATCTGGACGATGTCGAAGCCCTGGAGCATCTCCACCAGCGCGTTAGGCTCTGAGACGTGATCCCTGAAGTACACGATCTCCGCGTCCGGGATCGAATCCCAGCCAGCGAGGTCTTTAGCGTTTTCAGCGTAGTCGTCCAGCACAGCGATTCGGATCATGGGGAGTCTCCTAGGAGTGAGTGCCGCCAACCGTACCACTCACTCCGGTTCGGGAACAACAGTGGGATTGCTGACGCCCCACCAGACCTCGCGCAGTGCGCTCTCTAGATCCCCGCTAGCGCAGCGCGCGCGATCTCCTCGTCTTGGGGGCCGCCAGGAGCGCCACTGACGCCAACAGCACCGACGCAGGCGTCGCCCTCGAAGATCGGCTCGCCACCCTGGGCGAATACCGCTCCCATGTGGACAAGCTGGTACTGGAACACGGGGCGCCCTGCGCGGTCGGCGGTGTCGCCGTTGGAGCGCTTGGTGCCAGCCGCTGCTTTGGCCTTGCCCAGCGCGATGTCGTTGGTGGTGAACCAAGCGCCATCCATCTTGAGGAAGCCCTTCATCAGGCCGTTGTGATCGACCACGCACACCGAGATAGCGAGGCCCATCTCCTGCGCCTTGGCCTCTGCGGCGTCCATGATCTGTTTCGTCTGTTGTGTAGTTAGCGACATGCGCATGTGCTCCAGTGCTTGATTGGTTATACGAACGATTACGCCAGCACGCCGCGCGCCGCGTCGAGTTGTTCTTCTGCGTGGTAGGAAGAGCGAACGAGAGGGCCAGAGGCAACGTACTTGAAGCCCAACGCCAGCCCCTCCTCCTCGATCTCTTTGAATTCACTGGGGTGGTAGAAGCGATCCATCTCCACGTGCGCCTTGCTTGGGCGCAGGTACTGGCCGACCGTTAGCAGGTCAACGTCGACCGCGCGAAGGTCGGCCATCGTCTGCGAGATTTCCTCGCGTGTCTCGCCCAGGCCCACCATGATGCCGCTCTTGGTGGGAATTTTCGGGTGCGTCTGCTTAGAGATTTTCAGCAACTCAAGCGAGAGGTCGTAATCGCCCTTGGCCCGGACGGACTTGAACACACGTCGCACGGTCTCGATGTTGTGATTGAGCACAGCGGGGCCCGACTCCAAAACCGTGCGCAGGTCGTCCCAGTGCCCCTGAAAGTCAGGGATCAGCACCTCAACCTCACAGGCTGGCAGGCGCTGGTGGATCTGCCTGATGCTTTCGGCGAACACCCAGGCTCCGCCGTCCGGGAGGTCGTCGCGGTCGACCGATGTGATGACAGCGTAGCGCAACTCCAGCTGCTCGACGGTGCGGCCCAGTCGCCCGGGCTCCTCCAGGTCGAGGCCCAGCGGCTTGCCACTGGTGACAGCGCAGTAGCGGCATGCACGGGTGCACACTTCACCTAGGATCATGAAAGTCGCACTCTTTCGATCCCAACATTCACCGATGTTGGGGCAGTGCGCCTCTTCGCAAACCGTGCTGAGTTCAGCAGTGCGCAGCTTCTGGCGCAGATCCAAGAAACCCGGACTTCCGGGCATACGCACCTTGAGCCAATCGGGTAATCGTCGTACGGGCAGCGGTTCAGTTGTCATCGTTCGCGTCACCTTGTGGGGCCACCGGGGGCCGTAGCGGGCCGTCACAGCCCACGCCGAATGTTACCATCGCAACGCCTCAAGCACTCAGTCAACACCACACTCGAGCCTATGCGCGAAACGACGAATCACCGAGCGAATTACAAATGGATCGCGCTGGGCATCGCTGCCACCAGCACGGTGCTCGGTACGTCTGATTTCAGCATCGTCCTGATAGCTCTGCCCACGCTCACGGATGTCTTCTCAGCCAAAACTTCTACGGTAATCTGGGTTTCGTTGGGGTTTCAACTGATCTCGCTAGGGCTCGTGTTGCCGGCAGGCAGGTTCGGCGACCTCTTCGGCGTACGTCGCGTGTTCGTCGGCGGCATGCTCGTCTATGCGATCGGCATGCTGCTCGCTGGCCTTGCGACCGGCATCGTGCCGCTGATCCTCGCGCGCATGGTGCAGAGCGCAGGTTCCGCCATGAGCAACGCGCTAGCGTCCGCGATCGTCACATCGGCGTTCCCACGCCAGGAACGCGGTAAAGCGCTCGGCATCCTCATGTCCGCAGCGGCCGTCGGCATGATGATTGGCCCCTCGCTCGGTGGACTGATGTTGGGCACGCTGGGCTGGCGTTGGATATTCCTGATCCGCGTTCCCTTGGCGGTCGGGGCGTTCGTGCTGGCCGTGATCCTGTTGGAGAAAGATCACCAACGGGAGAACAAACCCGAGGGCCGTTTCGACATCCTCGGCTCGATCACTCTGTTCTTCGCCGCATCCACCTTCGCCATCGGCGTCAACCGTGGATCCAGCCAGGGCTTCGAGTCCCTGCCCTTCATCGCGTTCTTCGGCACCAGCGTGCTGCTGATCGCCACGTTCATCATCATGTCGTTGCGATCACCCAGTCCCGTGATCGACCTACGCATATTCAAACGACGAGCCTTCGCAATCGGCAGCGGCCTCATGGTTGCCTCAACGATGACGGTCGTGACGCTGTCGTTCTTGATGCCCTTCTACCTGATCATCGGGAAATCGCTCTCGCCAGCAGGCGCCGGTCTCGTGCTATTGGCAGGCCCAGCCATGATGATCTTCATGTCGCCGATTGCGGGGCGCCTGTCAGACAGCTTCGGCCCTCGCATCCTCACGCCACTGGGCCTCGGGACGGCCGCGGTCGCATTCTTTGGCCTGTCGACTCTGCCCGCTGACGCGCCGATTCCGTTGATCCTCGTGATGCTCGGAGCGTCATCCCTTGGAAGTTCGCTGTTCAACCCACCCAACCAGAGCGCCATCATGGGCGCAGCGCCTCCCGACCAGATGGGAACGGTGTCAGGGTTGATCCCAACGCTTCGCAACATCGGTCTGATCACGGGAATCGCCACCGCAGAGGCGATTTTCGTTGCGAACTCGGGGTGGTCCGGTGGCTCAGCGCAAGGCGCGGATCTCGGCCTGGCGCAACGAGAGTTGGTCATCCACGGCATCGCGGTCACGCTGAGGGTGTTCGGTACGATCGCGGGGATAGCCGCGCTGGTTGCGACGATGCGCGGCGACGACCCCAACTTACGCAGGCACTAGTGTCCGCGCGCTACTTACGCAGCGCTCCTACGTCTGGCGTCATGATCCGGTCCAGGTAGCACCAAGCCCACGACTCGCCGGGCACGATGGATCGAGCCACTGGGTGACCAGTCTCCTCAAAGTGAAGCGTCGCGTGAGCGTTGGTTGAGTTGTCACAACAACCGACCTTGCCGCACACCATGCAGCGGCGCAAATGCACCCACTCGTCTCCCATCTTCAGGCACTCCTCACAACCCTCAGCCTCGCCTGCGTCGATGTGTACTGCTTCCGAAAAGTGCGCGCACTCCGCCTGGCGCAGGCTCCAAGGCAACCGATTCCAGATGAAATCCCCGATCCAACTCATATCGCGTTCTCCTTGCGTCCTGCGCTCGATGATAAACCACACCGGACGTGACGTGAGCGCGCCAAATTCGACTCTGGACAAGAAAGAGGCCCCGGATGATCCGGGGCCTCTTTGTCCATATTTTTACCTCTGAGCGTTGGAACGGTTACGGGACGTTCGAAACGACCTCGCAGGTTTCTGCTGAGTCCAACAGTCCGCCACCACCGTTGCAGGTATCGTTCCCTGCCTCGCCCTTCATGCGATCCCTGTCGGCGCCGCCGACCAAGATGTCATCGCCAGCGCCAGCGTAGTACACGTTGTACCCGCTGCCACCGTCCATCCAGTCGTTCTCACTCCCGCCGTACAGGCGGTCATCGTCGGCACCGCCCATGAGGTAGTCCAAACCGGCCTTGCCATCAACGGTGTCGTTGCCGGCGTCGCCGAAGATACGGTCATCGCCGTTGTCGCCCTTGAGGCGATCGTTGCCGCCGTTGCCATGAATGTCATCGTTGCCTTCGCCGCCGTAGACCACATCGTCGCCGTCGCCGCCTTCGATGTAGTCATTGCCGTCTTGGCCCCAGATGCGGTCCGGGCCGTCGCCGCCGAAGATGCGGTCGTTACCATCTCCGCCTTCGAGCTGGTCGTGGTCAGGACCGCCACAGATGACGTCGTTGCCACCCTTGCCGTCAATGTTGTCTTCGCCAGCGAGGCCGACGATCACGTCATCGCCAGGCGTGCCGATGATTGTGGCGGGGAGCCCGTCACAGTAAGGCACGCTGATCGGCACGACATCCGCCGTGCTGAGCGTGTTGGACTTGGTCGTAATGGTCGATGCGCTACCACGGTCAACGCCGGTACCGGTCGCACCGAGGTTCACCGATAGTGGCAGTCCCAGTTGGGCAGGACCCGGAGTGACAGATATGCGAACCACCGCAGACTCGGACTGACCCGGGTTCAGGGTGCCCACCGCCCAGTTGAAGGGCGGCGTGTATATGCTCACACCCTGGCTGACAGGCCCAAGAGCGACAAACGTCGCGTCAGGCCCCAGCGTGTCGGTCACCCCAACGGCGTCCAGCGGGCTAGGCGCCGCCGCCGCCAGCGAAGCGGTGATCGTCATGTCGTACTCACTGGTGACGCCAACTTCGGGCGGGTTAGGGCCCGAAACCGCAGTGAGCGTCTTGGTTAACGTGAGCGCGCTCACGTTGATGTTGATTGGGTGCAGCACAGTCGTGGTCGCATCCATTGCGCGGAACACCAGTGCGTGCGACCCGATGTCGCCGATGCCTGGGGTCCAGGTGAATGTGCTGCTCACCGGGTTTGCCCCTGGCTGCAGCGGGAAAGTTGCTCCCGCAGGGAGACCGATCAGATCCATCCAGACCAACTCGACATCAAGGTCTGCCGCGTGTACCGGGAACGTCAGGAGCTGGCCAACGCCAACCCCAAAGGTGGAGCCCGATGGAGGCGTCGGAGGGACGAACACCGGCGGATTCGAGGGGATCACGAGCTGAATGATGAAGTCGATGGCGCTTGAGGAGCGCAGGGTACCGGCTGGATCACGATCCTCCATGATCACCTGTGTTGTCCAAAGCCGACCTGCCACTTGCTCGCCTAGAGGCAACAGATTTGTCGGGAATGAGTACACGCCCGTCGACGCATTTATGGACGTGTTCGGAGGATTGACAGGACTGGTTGATGAGTCGGCTGCGGTCGCAAGCCTGTATGAAACAGGGTTGAAGTCAGGTTGTGCCGCGCCGATCGGGAACTGGCACAGGCCGCTAATCGGGCAAGTGACGATCACCGGGAGGGCGCTCACGGCACTGCCTGACGAAGCGCCGATGTTAATCACCGTCTGCACGCGCCAGTTGTCATCGTTCTGCCCGCCACGCAGCGAACTGATGGTGCAGCAACTATTGTTGTTCGCGGTCCATGGCCCAGGCCCTGCGTACGTGTGCCGTACCGTTACGCTTGCAAAGAACCAATTGCCCGGGGCGTCTACAAAATCTATAGCGTACACCGGCGTGACATTTCCCCCATCCCCGAAGAAGATCCTGCCAGTCCCGCCGAGGTTGACCGAGTCCCCCACGTTCGGCAGCGGGGGAAACCATGCGGGATAGTCGCGGCGGAAACCAGCCGTATACGAGATGTCCACCGTGTTCGGCAACCCCGGTACTGCCGCCCACGTCATGTGACCGAACCTGAAGTGCGTGTCAGTGAACGTCGTCCATGCAACTACCGTGCCGCTGGCATCGAGCACGTCGATCACGTAGGTGCCGTCCTGACCGAAGTACGGGTCACCGGCCGCGTCCCTGCCGCTCAGCTCATAGGCGAGCGCGAACGCTCCTGAGCCATCAGCAGTCACTGCGTCTGGACCTGCAGATCCAGCGCCATCACCGGATCGGGTTGTACCGTCCGGGGCCGTCACTAGAACCGACAGCGACGCGCCGGCGTCGAAACCAGCGCCGGATATCTGCACCGTGTCTATACCGCCGTAATCCGCCTTGTCCGTGCTGACGGTCGGCGTGCTGGCCGCGATGGCCACTGCCCCTGTCAGCATGGCCACGACGATCGCGGCGATCATGCTTGGTATGAATCTTCCACGTTTCATGGTGAATCTCTCCCCTAATCATGGTTGCTCTCGACGATGTCGCGATAGAGGCACCGCGCCACGGTAACCGAGGCTTGCAACTTTAGACACTTCCAGGGAACAAACAATGCCTATTTGGTGCCACAGCGTTCCACTGCGTTAGTCACCCAGAGGCAACCAGGTTTCGGATTCGGTCTGGAACGGACAGGAGTCGGTGACAAAAGGGACAGATAAAAGGCCACGCGGACTCGCTGGTCGCCCTACCTATGACTCGCGTGCGGCACGCCCTAAGCCACACTCCGCCATCGCCTCGCGTAGGCTGTCGACGCCCACGATCCGTAAGCCGGGCGACTCGCTGAGTTGGCTGGCGCTGTTCTTGGGTATCACCGCCGTCTTGAAGCCGTGGCGCACAGCCTCTGCCAGTCGTCGCTCGACCTGCGGGATACGTCTGATCTCGCCGTTCAGCCCCACCTCGCCAAGGAACACCGTGTCGGGGTCGAGCGGCACATCAAGGTAGCTGGAGGCCATCGCGAGGGCGAGACCCAAATCACCTGCTGGCTCGTTCACCTTCAAGCCACCTGGCACGTTCACCATGATGTCTTGGTTTCCCAAGCTCAGTTTCGCGCGCCGCGACAACACCGCAGACACCATCGCCATGCGATTGAAGTCCATGCCGTTCGCCGTTCGACGTGGGGGAGTGAACGCCGACATGTTGGTTAGCGCCTGCACCTCTGACAATAGGGGGCGGGTTCCCTCCAGCGTCACGATCACGGCCGAGCCGGGAACCGCTCGCTGGCGCTCCGCGATGAGCGCGGCGGACGGATCGTTAACCTCAGCCAACCCATCGCCGCGCATCTCAAGGAGCGCGACATCGTTGGTGGAGCCGAAGCGATTCTTCGTGCAACGCAGTATCCGATAGCTGCCCATCTCATCGCCGTCCATGTACAGCACCACGTCCACCATGTGCTCCAGAACGCGCGGCCCGGCGATGTTCCCGTCCTTCGTCACGTGGCCCGCCAGGAACAGCGGCACGCCGCTCGTCTTGGCCCAGCCCAACAGCACCTGCGCGCAATCGCGAACCTGCGCAACGCTGCCTGCTCCCGACGCCGTGCTCTCCAAGTACAGCGTCTGGATGGAATCGATGATCACAAGCTTCGGGCGCTCGCTCTCCAGCAGGGCGACCACACTTTCGACGTTCGTTTCACCCGCGAACAGCAGCCCGGGCGCCGATGCGCCGATCCGCGACGCCCGCATCCTCACCTGGGCGCCTGACTCCTCGCCGGACACGTAAAGAACTTTCTCGCCCCCGTTGGCGATCCGAGCGGCGGCTTGCAGCAGCAGGGTGGACTTGCCGATGCCGGGGTCGCCAGCTAGCAGCATCACGGATCCAACGACGATGCCCCCACCCAACAGTCGATCGAGCTCCGGCATGCCCAAAGCGATGCGCAACTCGTCGCCACCTGGTTGCTCAGCCAGCGGCGATACGGTCGTCGCAGGTGCGAACGCGGGAGCGAACCCGGGCCGAGGTGACGACACAGGCCCACTCACGCGGCGGGCGGCAGCCACAGCGGCCACCGCTGGCCGTTTGGATTCGCTGAACTCGACGTAGGTGCCCCACGCTCCACAACCGGGACAGCGTCCGTCCCACTTCGGGCTCGTGTGCCCGCAATCTTGGCAAAGGAATGTGATTCTGGGCTTGGATGCTTTAGGAGTTGGCGACATGCCACGCATGCTCACCCATCACGCGCCGCCGACGCAAGAGGCAACTGGCAGAGCCTACTTAGCACCCTCGCGCAGCCACTGGGCTACGCATAGCGCCAAGTGGGTGCCCCGCAATAGTTACGCAGTAGTTAAAAAGAAGAGGGGGAAGCGTTTGCTTCCCCCTCTTACTAGCTATCGTAACGTCGCCTACTGAGCAGCCGCGACCACGACCGCAGGCCCAATGGTGAGCGCATCATCGTCCGCGTTGACATCGACCATCACCGTGTCCCCCGGACTGTACGTTCCGGCCAGGACGGAATCAGACAACGGATCCTCGATGTTCTTCTCGATGACCCTGCGCAATGGGCGCGCACCGAACGTCGGGTCGTAACCCTTTTCACCCAGCCATGCCTTTGCCGCATCGCTGACCTCAAGGCTGAGGCCCTTCTCCAGCATCGGCTTACGCACTTCGTTAAGCATCAGGTCAACGATGCTGACGATGTGCTCCTTGGTCAGCGCATGAAAGACCAACTGGCCGTCGATGCGGTTGAGGAACTCGGGGCGGAAGAAGCGTTTGACCTCTTCGTCCACCTTGCCCTTCATCTTCTCGTAGGCGCCGGCCGCCTCTTGCTCATTCGTCATCGTGTGCGAGAACCCGATGGACGTGTCCCGCTTGATGAGGTCTGACCCGATGTTGGACGTCATCACGATGATGGTATTGCGGAAGTCCACCTTGCGACCCTTGGCGTCGGTCAGGTGACCGTCGTCGAAGATCTGCAGCAGGATGTTGAACACATCCGGGTGAGCCTTCTCGATCTCGTCAAACAAGATGCAGCTGTAACTCCTGCGACGGATCGCATCAGTCAACTGACCACCCTCTTCGTAGCCTACGTAGCCTGGAGGTGCACCGACCAGCCGTGCGACGGTGTGGCGCTCCATGAACTCCGACATGTCCAGGCGGATCATGGCGTCGTCTGCACCGAACATGAACTCGGACAGCGCCCTCACCAGTTCGGTTTTACCGACGCCTGTGGGGCCTAGGAACAGGAAGCTACCGATGGGCCTGCGCGGGTCCTTCAACCCTGCACGTGCCCGGCGAACTGCCTTCGAGATGCTAACGATAGCCTCATCCTGGCCGATGATCCTCTTGTGGAGGTTGTCTTCCATGTGTATCAGGCGCTCGGTCTCTTCCAACGCCATCCTGGTGACCGGGATTCCCGTCCACATGCTGACCACTTCCGCGATCTCTTCAGCGTTGACCACAGGCTTTTCGTCTGACGTGTTCACCTGGAACTCGCTCTGGATCTGCTGGAGCTTATCCGCCAGCTTCAACTCACGATCCCGCAACTCAGCCGCGTACTCGTACTGTTGCTGAGCGATGGCCTCGTCCTTCTCGCGACGAACCGTCTCCAGCCCCTTCTGAGATTCCTTCACGGACAGCGGCGTGCCGCTTGTGCGGATCCGAACGCGGGAGCCAGCTTCGTCCATAAGGTCTATGGCCTTGTCCGGCAGGAACCGATCTGCGATGAACCGCGATGCCAACGTCGACGCTGCCTGAAGGGCTTCGTCTTCGATAATCACACCGTGGTGCTCTTCGAACTTACTCTTGATACCGCGGAGTATCTCTACGGTCTCCTCGGTAGAAGGCTCCTCAACGTTCACCGGCTGGAACCTGCGCTCCAACGCGGGGTCACGCTCAACGTACTTGCGGTAGTCGTCGGTCGTCGTAGCGCCGATCGTCTGCAACTCGCCACGTGCCAGCGAAGGCTTAAGGATGTTCGCGGCGTCAACCGCACCTTCCGCAGCGCCAGCGCCAACCATGGTGTGCATCTCGTCGATGAACAAGATGCAGTTGCCTGCGGCCTTGATCTCTTCGATGACCTTCTTGAGGCGTTCCTCGAACTCACCGCGATACTTCGTGCCCGCAACCAGCGCACCCATGTCGAGTGTGACGACGCGCTTGTTGGCGAGGCTGTCAGGAACGTCACCGCTGACAACATGCTGCGCCAACGCTTCAACGATGGCGGTCTTGCCGACACCTGGCGGGCCGATCAGCACAGGGTTGTTCTTCGTACGACGGCTCAGGATCTGGATGACCCTAGCAAGCTCTTTGCTGCGGCCGATGACGGGGTCAAGCTTTCCTGCCCTGGATGCAGCCGTGAGATCGATACCCAGTTGGTCGAGAGTTGGTGTGCGAGTGCTCGTCCCACGCTGGCTCTGTCCCTGGGAAACGCTCTGATTAAGGATACGAGTGGTCTCGGCGCGAACCTTGTCCAACGAGACGCCTAGGCTCTCGAGAACTCCGGCGGCCACACCCTCACCTTCACGCATGATGCCGATGAGGAGATGCTCTGTTCCTATGTAGTGGTGACTCAAGCGGCGAGCTTCGTCCACCGCCAACTCGATGACCTTCTTCGCACGAGGCGTCAAGCCGATGTCACCAGGGGACGGTCGCTCACCCCTGCCGATGATGAATTCGACTGCGGAGCGCACCTTGGATAGCTCCACGCCAAGGCTGCTCAAAACGCGAGCAGCTACGCCATCAGTCTCGCGTACGAGACCTAGCAGGATATGTTCAGTGCCTATGTAGTTGTGATTGAAGCGCTGCGCCTCCTCTTGTGCTAGCGATAGCACTCTGCGGGCGCGCTCTGAGAACTTTTCAAATCTGCTTGCCATGATCTAGGTCCGTCCTTGATCTACGACTCGTCTTCGTCGCCAGTTGGTTCCTCGACGTTGTCCACTACTTCTTCTATCACTTCAGGTTCTGCGTCTTCTACGACTACTACTTCTTCTAATGCACCGAGATCAAACAAAGGAGCGGGCTCCGGCGCAGGGTCTCGGTACTCAGTTGGCGTTGCATCTTCCTCTGCCTGCTTCAGGCTCAACCCCAACCGATGTCGGTCGGGATCAAGGCTGACGATCTTCAGAGACATCGTATCGCCAACGCCAACCACTTCTTTCGGGTGACGGATATGTCGCTCCGTCAGTTCCGATATATGTATGAGGCCTTCAACCGCATCGTCGATGCGAGCGAAGGCTCCGAAATCTGTCAGTTTGGTGATCACACCGGTAACCAATTGGCCGACAACGAACTGCCCAGCAGCGCGATCCCACGGGGTCGCCTCCAGCCGTCGGAGGCTGAGCGCGATGCGTCGAGTCTCGCGATCGACTCGCAGGACGTATACGTCCACCTCTTGGCCAGGCTTGACCACATCCTCCACGGAGGCCACTGGAGTCCAGGAGAGCTCCGAGATGTGGATCAGCCCGTCCGCACCACCTAAATCAACGAAAGCGCCGAAGCTGGACACGCCCGTAACGCGCCCATGCCGGGTGTCGCCCTCTTTAAGTGCATCGAGAAGTTGGTCCTTGACGCCCTCTCGCTGCTCGCGATTCGCGGCTCGCTCCGAGAGCACTGCACGATTACGACGGCGATTGACCTCAAGTACCTTCACGGTGATCTCTTCACCAACGCGACCCGCGAGGGCGGCCTCGTGATCCGCGCCTGGAGGAACGATCGTCTGGGATAGAGGGATGAACGCCTGTAGGCCGTCTACGTCTACAACAGCACCACCGCGGTTGTAACCCGTGATCCGCGCCTGGACAGTGCCGCCGCTTTCGACGAGCTCTTCCAATATCCCCCACGACGACTCGCCCCTGGCTTTGTCGATAGACAACAGCACATGGCCGTCAACGTGGGACGCGTCCAGTACTAGAACCTGGATCGTGGAGCCGATCTGATATCGCGCCTGGGAATCAGGCGTGATTGATCGCGCTTCGCGTAAGGGCACCACGCCCTCAGATTTGTGGCCGATCGAAACGAGGATTCCATCGGAATCCACTCGCATGATCTGTCCTTCGACAACGTCCCCCCGCCGCAGTTCTTGCAACGGATCAGACTCTTCAAGTAACTCGGCCATCGTTGGCTGCAATTGACGGCCGACCCCTGGCTCCTCAGCCATAACGACCCCACTTTAAGGCCTATTTGCCTGCTATGAGTTTACGCTGGCGCGTGGAAGGCTGTCTACCAGGAGTTGCCCCGTTTTAGGCGTCATAAAGGGATACACGGGATTCCATGTAGTGGCATCCATGCCCGCATGTACGGACGAACTGGACGACTGGTTCCCGACCCGACCCTGAGCCCCACAGGGGAACCCCAGCGAAGGCCAAAGAAAAGCCCGGGTGCAATGCACCCGGGCTTGATTGAAAATAATAGCTCCTGGCGATGGTCTATTTTCCCAGCTAGTTGCCCAACCAGTATCGTCGACGCTGATGCGTTTCACTTCCGTGTTCGGGATGGGAACGGGTGGTGCCGCGTCGCTCTAATCACCAAAAGCTAATAGACAAACTCTATCAGCCAACCAAACGACCGTCAACCACCAGTTTTACCCTCCACCAGGCCACCACCTGCTGGAACCCATTTCCAGATTCGTTTCGCGGTTGCTTTTCCGGTCCGCGACGCCCCCATAACAGGAGTAGAATCACACTCATGGACAAGATCGCAGTCATCGCTAGCGGTGGCGACTCACCCGGAATGAACGCGGCCCTCCGCGCGGTCACTCGAACCGCCCTCGGTCGCGGAGTAGAAGTTTGGGCTGGCTGGGACGGATACGACGGTCTCATCGACCACCGGATGCAGCAGCTGACAACCTCCAGCGTAGCGGGGATCATCGGCCGCGGCGGCAGCATCATAGGCGCGGGCAGAAGCCCTCGATTCTTACTCCCTGAAGCCCGCCAGGCGGCAGTCGACCGGCTGAGAGAAGACGGCATCGGCGGGATCGTCGTCATCGGCGGGGAAGGCTCTCTCGCCGGGGCGACCGAACTCCATCAGATCGGCTTCCCCGCTGTAACTGTTCCCGGAACGATAGACAACGACATGCCGGGGACCGAGATAACCATCGGGGCTGACACCGCCATCAATACAGCGATGGAGGCGATCGACCGCCTTAAGGACACCGCAGCCGCGCACCGCCGAGCCATGCTCGTCGAGGTCATGGGACGTCACAGTGGCTACATCGCCGTCATGGCGGGCATCGCGACAGGTGCTGAGATGATCCTCACGCCTGAGCGCCCGGTGGAACTCGAGGACATCTTCCACGAGATGAGCGAAACGTTCCTGCGCGACAAACGGCTCTTCATCATCGTCGTGGCGGAGGGCGCACGCTGGCGCGCAGCGGAGCTCACCGACCTCATCAACGGATCTCCCAATGCCTACGAAGCACGCTACACCGTCCTCGGCTACATACAACGAGGCGGCATCCCCACGCGCTTCGACCGCATCCTCGCCACTCGCATGGGCGTCGCCGCGACCGACGCATTACTCGACGGCAGCTCTGGCGTACTAGCCACCTGGCGCAACAACCAGGTTGAGATGCGCGCCAACGACTCGCTTGAGCCACGCAAGGATCCGTGGGAGCAATCCCTCGCGCGAGTTCAATTGTTAACGACCATCTAGCCTGCCCCAACCGTCCAACATTGTCGGCCCAGCCCCGTTCCGGCTATAATCGTGAGGTTGCGACCCAAATGAGGATGTGAGTAGTTATGGAAGCCCGCGAAGTATCAACCCTGGTTTCGAACGAAAAGATCGCTGAGTTCCAGCCCGGGGACACCATCAAAGTCAACGTCTGGATCCGTGAAGGCGAACGTCGGCGTCAGCAGAGTTTCCAGGGAGTCGTCCTCCGGAAGCGCCGTGGCGGGCCGTCCAGTTCCTTCACCGTGCGCCGTGTCGCATCTGGCATCGGCGTCGAGCGAAGCTTCTTCTTCCACTCCCCCAACGTCGAAAGCGTAGAGGTGATCCGACGCGGCATCGTCCGCCGGGCCAAGCTCTACTACCTGCGTGGGCTATCCGGTAAGGCATCCCGCATCAAGGAGCGCACCCAAACCGGAAAGCGGTAAGCGCGCAAGTCTGAACTACGGTTTCTCAAGGGACCGGCCGAATGGCCGGTCCCTTTTTTGGTACCCCGACTCAGAAAGCGTAGGTTCAAGCACCCGCTCTCCACTTGCTATTCGACCCGCTCGCCACCCGCCCCGGGCCTATACTCCGCGCCGGAGGACTCGCCGCTTGGTCACGCATGATGAAAAAGCCCCTTACGTAGAAGTAGTCGTCGACTCTCGGACCAACGTCCCGGGCGACCGATTCACGTACGAGTGCCCCCCTAGCTTGGAACTCGCTATCGGGCATCTCGTGCGCGTGCCCTTTGGTCAGCGCACGCTCCACGGCGTCGTTGTCGCGCTGGCACAGGAACTCAAACTCGATTACGTAAAGCCCGTGTTGGGGCTCGTCCACCCCGAACCGGTGCTCGATGTCGCGCACCTGAAACTCGCAGAGTGGATCGCTCGCTACTACCGCGCCTCCTTATACGACGCCATTGCGCCCATGCTGCCCCCAGGCATGCGCGGTCGATCCCGAACCACCGTTCAGCTCATCGCCGACGCCGAGGAACCAGAGCGCTTGTCAGCGGGTGCCACCAAGCTGCTTTCCTACCTGCGCTCCAACCCGCGACCTCACCAGACAGCCATACTCACGCGCACACTGGGGCCGTGGGTCGCCAACGCCGCGCGTGGGCTCATCCATGCGGGCTTGCTAGAGGAGCGCATGCCTGAGCCAGAGGCCCGCCCACAGCAACGCACCGCGCAGGTCGTTCGCCTGACCGTCGCACCCGCAGATGTCGCCACGCACGTTGAATCGTTGAAGCGCGCTCCAAGGCAAGCCTCATTGCTTGCGCACCTCGCCTCGCACCCTACCGCGACCCACTTCGCACCCGCCATCCGCCGGGAGTTCGGCGCAACCGCACTCGCAGGGATCGTCGCCAAAGGGCTCGTTTCCCTTTCCGAAGAGCCCCTCAAGCTGCATCCCACCGGCGGACGAGTAGGTGAATCGCCCTTGCTCCCCACCGGGCCACAGTCTGAAGCGCTCGCCGCCATCAATGCCGCTCAGGACGACCCGTCAATCACTCCGCGAACGTTTCTTCTGGAAGGAGTGACGGGCTCAGGGAAAACCGAGGTCTACCTGCAAGCCCTTGCGCGCTGTATGGATGCGGGCAAGCGGGCCATCGTCCTCGTCCCCGAGCTATCCCTGACTCCCCAGACCGTCGCTCGTTTCGAAGCGAGGTTCCCTGGGGAGGTCGCCCTGCTCCAGAGTGGTCTCTCTCCCATGCGTCACTGGGAGGAATGGTGGGCCGTCCATCGCGGCGAGCGTCGGATCGTCGTCGGCCCGCGATCTGCCCTCTTCGCCCCTCAGCGAGACCTCGGCCTCATCATCCTCGACGAAGAGCACGAGTGGACGTACAAGCAGGTGGACGGCGCACCCCGCTATCACGCGAGAGATGTGGCCAACCAGATGGCCCGCATCACCGGCGCAGTCGTCGTGCTCGGCAGCGCGACACCCGATCTTGGCACCGCGTACGCCGCCGAGCGTGGGGCCATCGGTCGCCTCGTCCTGCCATCGCGTATCGAACGGTCGGGCGCCGCCACGCACCTGCCTGATGTCCGCATCGTCGACATGCGCGACGAGCTTCGACAGGGCAACAGTAGTGTGTTCAGCAAGCACCTGCAGGAGCGTCTTCACCACACGCTTGCGACCGGCAAGCAAGCCATTCTTTTCCTCAACCGCAGAGGCACCGCTGGCATCGTCGAGTGCCGCAACTGCGGCCACGTGGTCAAGTGCTCGCGCTGCGCGACTCCACTGACGCTGCACGGCGCAGAACAACAGAGGGAACAGAAAACGGGTACCAGCCAGCCAGGAACGCTGGTGTGCCATCACTGCAACAAACGCAGGCAAGTGCCCTCAGTCTGCCCGAACTGCCGAAGTCCACACATCAGGTCGCTCGGCGCAGGTACCCAGAAGATCGTCGAGGAGGTTCACGCCTTGCTCCCTGAAGCGCGCGTACTCCGATGGGACAGCGACACAGCGTCAACTGCCGCGAGCCACGCTGACCTGCTCAATACCTTCGAATCTGGCCAAGCCGACATCCTCGTGGGCACGCAGATGATCGCCAAGGGACTCGACCTGCCCTCAGTCACCCTCGTTGGCGTGGTTCTCGCCGACCTCGGCTTGAACCTGCCGGACTTCAGAGCGCCTGAGCGCACGTTCCAATTGCTTACCCAGGTCGCAGGGCGCGCCGGTCGCGGGGGTGGCCACGGCGAGGTACTCATCCAGACCTACCAACCAGACCACTATGCCATCCAGGCCGCTGCACTCCAGGACTACCCTGCCTTCTACCAACAGGAGATGCAGTATCGGCGAGACCACGGCAACCCGCCCCTAACGCGCCTGGTTCGCCTGCTTTTCGGCCACTCAGAAGTCGAGACTGCCCGCAACGAGGCTCAGCGCATGGCCAACACGCTACGCAAGATCGCTCGTGAGTGGGACATGCAAGACGTCGACGTCGTCGGTCCGGCGCCCGGCTACCCACCGCGCCTGCGAGGGGCATGGCGCTGGCACGTATTCATCCGCGCGACCAATCCACAACTGTTGCTGGACAAATTGACGCTACCCCCCGCGTGGGTAGTCGACGTCGATCCCGTCAACGTTATCTGAAGTCGCGAGGGCACGCCCTACTCTCAGTGCAAGCCAACGTCATGGCCCGCCAGTTATACTTTGTGCATCATGGCGATCCTTCCGATGCACTACGTGGGCCACGACCCGATCCTTCGAGAGAAGGCCATCAAGGTTCGCGATTTCGACGACCCTGAACTGCACAAGCTGGCTGCGGACATGATCGAATCCATGTACTACTACTATGGTGTCGGTCTAGCCGCTAACCAGGTCGGATCGCTGAAGCGGATCTGCGTGATCCAGCTACCAGACGACGAAGAGCCCACCGTCCTCATCAACTTAGAGATCACCCGCAAAGAAGGCGAGCGTGAGGTCACCGAAGGTTGCCTCAGCCTCCCTGGCTGGCAGGGCTACATACCTCGCGCTGAGCAAGTGTGGGCCCGCGCGGTTGGCCTTGATGGAAAGCCCATCAAGTACAAAGGCGTCGAAGACCTGCTCGCCCAGGCCCTCGAACACGAAGCCGACCACCTAGATGGCAAGCTGTACGTCGATTACCTACGCGCCAAAGAAGACCTCTTTGAGGTCGACAATGGCACCGAGGAAGATGGCGAGGGCGAGCCCCGCCCGCCTGATGAAGACGGATCTGACACTCAGGAAGAAGGCGACAGCGCACCTGCTGAGTCACCAGAACCCAGCCTGGGAAAAGAGTAGGCATGCCCGACGCGCACTCCACCGCACACGAAGAAGACAACGATCTCGGGTACGAGTGCCACGATTGCGGTGAGGTCTATGCGCCTGGCGCGAGCTTCAAAGCCTGCACTGACGACGGGCACTACGTGGGCAAGATTCAAGCGTGCGCGCTCCCAATCGCTGCCCCTGCAAGCAACGACTAGCCAATCCTGCTCCGCGACCGCTTCCGGGACAGTACCTCCGCGTGATAGAATCCGCTCTTAGTGCGCTCTGCGACCAACGCAGCGTCAACGGTTCGCGCACCCTGCCCCGATCCCCACATGCAGGCGCAGTTTCGGTTCACCCCGAACTTGAACACGCCCGCTGCCAGGCTTACCGAAAGGCACGGTGGCATTCGCCACCTCATCTAGAACGTGTTGCAAACCATTCTCAGCGGCATCGCCACCGTCCTCTTCGTATGGCCCTATCGATTGCGTTGGCCTCTAACCATGATCATCTTGGTTGGCGGTTCATTCGCGACGCTTGCGGTCAAAAACATCGACCTAGGAAGCTTCGAGCGCGGCTCTAGCGAGCCCCTCGGGCTCAGCCTCGGTCTCGACCTCGTCGGCGGTATCCACCTCGTGTATCAGGCTGGCGAGGAGGGCTTCGAGCCCACCGCCGACCAGATGGCCGGGCTTGTGGACAACATCACCCGCCGCGTGAACAAACTCGGAGTCGCAGAGCCGAGCATCCAGCAACTAGGCACCGACCGCCTAGTGATTCAGCTACCGGGTCTTGAGGACGAAGAGGCAGCCAAGTCGCTGATCGGCTCGACCGCTCTCTTGGAGATCGTCGAGCGCATCTGCACCGCCTATCCGTGCGACGAAACCGCCCCAGGGAACTTCACGGATCAGCCCACCGGCCTCTCCGGATCGGACATGTCCACGGCATTCGCCGGCACTAACACCGTAACCGGCGAACCGATCCTGCTGTTCGAACTGAATCGCGGAGCAGCATCCAAATTCGCCGACCTCACAACCAAGTTGTTCAACACCAACGTCGTGGGCGGCACGCCTGACCAACTAGCCTTCCGTATGGACGGAGTGGTTCTCGTAGCAGCCGTGGTGTCCAGCCCAATCTTGGCCGGCAGCGGTCAGATCAACGGCAACTTCAGCGCGGAAGAAGTGCGTAAGCTCGCCATCCAGGTCGAGTCTGGTCGTTTGCCCATCGAGATCACCGAGCTCTCATCGGCCTTCGTCGCAGCGTCACTTGGCGCGGATTCCTTGGACCAAGCGCTGCAAGCAGGTCTCATCGGCCTCGCGCTCGTCCTCTTCTTCATGATTGCGTACTACCGGCTCGCCGGGCTCGTCGCGGCAGTGGCATTGGTGTTCTACACAGCCATGGTTCTCGCCGTCTTCAAGCTCTTCCCCGTAACCCTCACCCTTGCAGGGCTTGCGGGTTTCATCATCTCCCTCGGTATGGCCGTGGACGCCAACATCCTGATCTTCGAGCGCATGAAAGAAGAGATCCGCATCGGGCGTACGCTCCCGTTCGCCGTGCAGATCGGATTCAACCGCGCTTGGACATCCATCAGGGACGGCAACGTCTCCACGCTCATCATCGCCGCCGTCCTATTCTTCTTCGGCAGTAGCGGCGCCAACTCCTCTGTTACCGGGTTCGCCGTGGCCTTGACCATCGGCGTGCTCATCAGCATGTTCACGGCCATCGTCATCAGCAAGAAGATGCTGGGATTGGCCGTGGGCACTTCGCTAGGCAAGTGGCCCAGAGCGTTCAGCCCCGAAGCATACAAAGGCGGATCAGCCGCCGAGCGGGGTGCGTAGATGAACGTCGTAAGCATCCGCAAATGGACATTCAGCCTCTCTGCCGTCCTATTCATCGCATCCATCGTCACGCTTGCGATCCCTCCCGCGCTAACCGCAGGGATCGACTTCAGTGGTGGCGCGGCCTTCACCATGAGCTTCGAGGATGTCCTCGACCCTGCGCTTGTTGAAAAGACCCTCAGTGACATAGGCCACCCAGAAGCGATAGTCCAACCCTCCGTCGAGGAAGATGGCACATTCGGCAAGCACTACTTCATCCGCGTGGGTGAGCTAGAGCCGACCATCCGAGACACCGACGGCAATATCGAACAGGATGGCGGGCGCGAAAAGGTAGAAGCCTCGCTCAACGCCCTCAGCCCCGCAACCGTGAACGGCTTCGACACCGTCACCGGTGTCATCGCTTCCGAAAACGTCCGCAACGCGGCCATCGCTGTAGTCGTCGCCGCCCTGGCGATCCTTCTCTACGTAACGTGGGCTTTCAGGCGCGTCCCTTCGCCGTTCAGGTACGGCACCGCAGCCATCGTCGCCCTTATCCACGACACTGTTATCGTTCTTGGCCTCTTCTCGATCCTCGGAAAGCTCTTCGAGTTTGAAGTCAACGCCATGTTCATCACCGGCGTCCTCACGGTCATCGGCTACAGCGTCAATGACACCATCGTTGTGTTCGACCGCGTCCGGGAGAACATCGTGCGGTTCCCGACGCTAACAATCACAGAGATCGTCAACCTCAGCGTCCGCGAGACCGTCGCTCGCTCGCTGAACACGTCGATCACGCTGCTGATCGTTGTCGTCGCGCTCGTGATGTTCGCCGCGACGTCGATTCAGCCCCTGCTCTACGTGCTAGCCGCTGGCGTCGTCGTCGGAACCTACAGCTCGATCTTCATCGCCACCCTCATGCTGGTCGTGTGGGAGAACGGTGAGATCCGCAACGTCGCGTCGAAGATCCCGCTGATCGGCCCCAAACCCGCCTAGCATAGCCCCGCAGCACCCCAAAGAGGCCATCCAGGAGGCTCACCCATGAGTAGTGAAGGCGCTATCTGGCTCATCCTCTCCATCGGTGGCGCGGCGGCCTTCGCTGGCGGACTGATCTTCTATCGAGGCTCCACGACTACGGGCAAGCGCGCCGCAGGAGCAGCACTGATGGCTGCGGGCGTGGCCATGTGGTTCATCTTGGTCGCCACCATTCCCGTCTCCGTATCAGACAACGCATCCCCGGAGCCGGAGATCGTCTTCCAGAAGTAACGCCCCCCCCCCCGCGAGTAGCGCGGGCATGGTCATGCGGCCAAAACCATGTAGCATAGGCGCCCAAGCAAGCGACTGAGCTTCCAGGAGGCGCGCCATGGCCCAGAAACCCGACGACTTCATCGCAGAGCTTTGGGATTACGCACTGCAGATGCCCATGAGGGAGCACCCGTGGTTCCAGGGCATTGCCAATCACCGCTGGACCCGAGAAGAGATCGTCATCGGTGAGGTCCAACATTACCTGCGCGTGCGGGAAAACCCCGTCTACTTCGGCTACATCGCCGTCAACGCAGCGTCCGAGCGCGTGCCTGGCCTATCCGAAGTCGTACTGGAAAATTACATGGAAGAACTCGCGGGCGAGCGCTCCCACGTAGACATCATGTTCCAATTCCTCGAAGAGGGTGGCATCTCCCGCGAGGACGCCGACAACGCCGATCCCGCCCCCGGCACTCTGGCAGCGATCGAGATGATCCTTGGCCATTGCCAGAGGCGTTCTGCTTTGGAGGGCGTCGCCATGTTGGCTTTCGTGGAAGCCCAGCATGGTGGTCACGATGGGGCGGCGGGCATCGCCTACCCGGAACTCGTCGGCCACTACGGTTTCTCTGAACACGCCGCTGAGACCTACAAGCTACACGCCGAGCAAGATATCGGCCACGGCTCACGACAGATCGAGCTCATCCGCAAGCTAGCGCTCGACGACGAGACGCAAGATCGTGTGCGGCGCGCGGTGAAACTAGGCATCGAGGCGTGGAATCTTGAGTGGGACGGCCATATCCAGGCCATCACCGGCCGACGTGAATCCTGGGCGGGCGCACGTTTGAACATGCGCCAGTTGCAGGTGCGACTTCCCCAGCCTACCTAGCCAGAGCTTTAGAACGGGAATTTTTCCGGCAAGCCTTCGCGCAACTCCTTGTACTCCGGATCGAAAGCGTTCTCCGCAGCAACCTCTTTGAGCTTTTTCGCGAGCTGCTCTGCCGTATATCCAAACACGCTGGAGACCATCCCCGTGGTCTCTTCGAAGTTACCCCTTCAAGAGCGGTATCAGCTGCGCATCCGGACCATCAGGTACTGATCGTCCTTATTCATCGTGCCCTCTCTCAGTCATTCACCCGATACTAGCACCCCGCCGATGCAACCAAGCACGCCAAAAACAAAGAGCGGGCCCCCGATGGGGCCCGCACTTTACTGTCATCTGTCCCTAGCTGGCCTACTCGTTACGCGGCGAACGCTGCCGGGTCAACGACCGGGGGTGCTTCGTCAGCGTCCGGTGCCTCGGGGCCCATGCCACGCATCTCGCCGAAGCCTTGGATCCCACCACCGTGACCGCCACGGCGGTGCTGGCCGAACTCACGCCCGTGCTGACCACGTTGCGCCTCACCGAACTCGCGTCCGTGCTGCCCTCGCTGGCCTTCACCGAACTCGCGTCCGTGGTGCCCACGCTGACCTTCTCCGAACTCACGCTGCGGGCGATTCTCGAACTGCTCCAGCATAGCGGCCGCCTCTTCCTCCGTGATCCGACCGTCCGCTACTGCGGCGTCCAACTGCGCTGAGTAGGCCTCCGTGGCCACCTCGTTGCGAGCGTCACCGGCAGCGCCCTCAAGCGTCTCTACATCCACACCCAGCAACTCGGCGACACGCTCAAGATCCACGTTTGGCCGTCCTCTGCGCATGTTGTCGACTGCGTCCGGCGCAGAGTCGTACCACGCTTGGATGTCGTCGGATTCGGCCTGGGTGATCGCGCCCGCTTCCACCAGCTTCGCTAACCGCTCGGTGATCGCCGCATCGCGGGCTTCATCACTCGCCGTGGAGAATGCGTCCGCAACAGCCGTTTGCTCCTGGCCCAAGTCCTCAGCGATCTTCTCGTAGGTCGCCTCAGCGTTACCCGGGCTCCAGTGGGCGAAAGCCGTCCCGCCCAGTGCGCTCAGGGCCAGCAGGCCCGCCGACATCGTCACTACGATTCTTGTCTTGTTCATCTCAACACCTCCACCCGATTGTTAGTTTGATCCGAGCGTTTGGGGGGGCTCGCTCGAACACCAACAACTTACCCACGAGATATCAAGACAATTTCAGGAAACTATTAAGATTTCCTCACACTTCACCGCTCGCCAGAGGCGGGCCCCTGAATCAGCTCAACGATCCGACCCGATGCGCACTGAGCACTGCCGTTGTCGTCGTCGGCGCGCCACGCTCATCCTGCGCCAACGCCAACTGCGCTAGCACACGCCATTCCTCGCCACGCCACACGAGCCGCAGGATGAGGAAAGGGTTTGAGGGCTCACTGGCGTCCTCGCGCGGTTGGTACGTGACATCGAACGCAAGCTCCGTCGTCTCCCCCGCTTCAAGCGCAGGCATCGACGTCAGATCGACAGCGTCGGCGCGCAGCACCACGTGCGGCAAGCGCGCCTCGATCAACCTAACGCTATCGTCACCAGCGTTCGTCACCGCGAACGTCATCGCAAAGGGGCCATCGCCACCCGTCGCGCCCACTTGGGCGATAGTCATGATGGGCATATTGGGGTTACGCGAAGACATCGACAGCAACTCTATAATGTCCCGGCCTCGCGCGCACCGCCCATCACTCGTTCTGCGCGACGACCAAGGAGTTCCCCCATGCGGATCGGCGCACACGTTTCCACCTCCAACAGCGCGGACCTGGCCATCGACCGTGCCGTAGAGATCGGCGCAGAGGCCGTGCAGGTCTTCGTGTCGCCTCCCCAGTCCTGGGGATTCAAACCCCTAGACGAGAAGATCGCCGCCGACTTCAAAGCCAAGGCCCGCGAGTACAACATCGGCCCGACCGTGTTTCACGCGATCTACCTCGTCAGCCTTGGCTCGGACGACGACGCGTTGATCGACCGTGGCAAGAGTTCGCTGAAGAAGTACATGAACGCGGCCGCAGACCTAGACGCTCTCGGCGTGATCTTTCATCTCGGATCCCACAAAGGCAAAGGCTTCGACGCCGTAAAGGCGAAAGTCGCTGCGGGAATCCAGGATGTGCTCTCCGAGTCACCCGACAACGTGTACCTGCTCCTAGAAAATAGCGCAGGCATGGGGAACCACATCGGCTCCAAATTCTCTGAACTCGGCGCCATGATCCGTGAGATAGACGACCCTCGCGTGCAGATCTGCCTGGACACCCAGCACAGCTTTGCGGCGGGCTACGACCTGAGGACGCCTGAAGCGGTCGCCGCGACCATGGCCGAGTTCGACCGTGAGATAGGTCTGGAGTACCTCAAGGCTGTGCACTGCAACGACTCCAAGCCAGAGTTCGCTGGTGCCGTGGACAGGCACGAGAACATCGGCGAAGGCACTATGGGGATCGGGGCGTTCGAGGCCATCATGGCCAACCCGGCGTTCCAGAACGTGCCGTTCTACCTGGAAGTCCCTGGCTTCGAGAGCAAAGGCCCTGACATCCAGAACGTCGATCTACTCAAAGACATCCGCTCGCGCGTCTCGCAGTCCGCCTGAGTCTGAAATCTATGCGCACGCCTGAATTCGAAGCACTGGTCCGGGATGCCATCGCAACCATCCCCGACTTCTTCCTCCAAATCATGACCAACGTGGACTTCCACGTGCGTCGTCAGCCGCTCAAGCGCCACATCATCGACGCCGCGCTAGACAAGGGCGACACCTTGCTCGGGCTCTACGAGGGATTCCCCATCACGGAAGCGTTCGATGGCAACATGGCGCCACCGGACATCATTACGATCTTCCAGGGGCCCATCGAGGAGATGTGCTCAAGCGACGAGGAGATCAAGGAGCAAGTGCGCAAAACAGTCATCCACGAAGTCGCGCACTTTTTCGGCATCTCGGACGCCGAACTCTACGACTGGGGCCTTTACTAGGCGGGCCAAAACATTCGAGCTCAGCGAATCCGGGCCAACCTTCGTCCTAAGCGGACTTTCGAGCGTCCATGGAAGAAGGCTCGAACGCGCGCTGATCCAACAGCGCGTACGCCGCCGCTTGCGTGCGGTTCTTCAAGCTCAGCTTGGACAGGATCGCTCGGATGTGCGACTTCACGGTGTTCTCTGAAACCAACAACGTGCTCGCGATCTCTTTGTTCTGAAGGCCGTCGGACAGCAGCTTGAGGACATCCCACTCCCTCGGTGAGAGGGTTTCCGTGTCGAAGTCCTGCTCCAGTTCCTCTTCGGATTCATCGGGGGCGGCTTCTCCCAGCGCTTTGGAAAGCACTTGGTTCACCGTCTCGTGCTGCTCAAAATCGATGCTCTTAGTGCTGTAATAGAACTCGCGCATCTTCGGCACGGTCTCCCGCGCGTCCTGGGAAGCCCGGAGGATCATCGTCAGATATCGGTTGGCCATCGCACGATCCGCCAATTTGCTCGGGTTGAGAAGCAGCAACTCTGTGTAGCCCTCCACCGGTGTCAGAGCGTTGTACAGATCATGCTCGATGCCGCGAGCGATATCGTCGAAGGCGCGCACGCGCTCCAACTCAACGAGCTGCCGGTACGCCGCGTACTGAGCGTCCTGCTCCTGCACCAGCAGCGCTTGCGTCTCGCGCAACTCCTCCGCGAGGCGATCCCGCTCGGTAGTCAGATGCTCGATCTTGCTCTGTAGCGTGTCGTTCTCGGCGTTGGGTCGGGGTGAAGGTTGAGTCATACCACTCCCAGCAGGCGTCGGAGACTGCCCGTATTTACGGCCTCCCCATCATCCTCTGGCACCCGTGCACGCAACACGGTGGGAACCACCAACCGAGCCGAGGGTTTCCCCACATCGAACGCCTAAAAACCCCAGCGGCCTGGCCTACTTGGCGCGGCCGGCCTCGATCCGCTGTTCCGCGATATCGTTGGCCGCCTTCGCCGTCGTGATTCCCTCGTCCCGCGAACGCTGGATCACCGCCGTCGTTGTGTCGAAGATCTCGCCTGTTTTCGCCATCGCCGCAGCGCGATCGTAGGGCCCCGCGTACTCCGACGCCACGTTGATCACCCCTCCCGCGTTCACGATGTAATCAGGCGCATAGATGATTCCTCGCGAGCGCAATCGCTCAGCGTCGGCCTCCTCGTCTTGCAGTTGATTGTTCGCCGCACCGCACACGATAGGCACCTGCAAACGAGCGATCGTCTCCTCGTTCAGCACACCACCCAACGCACACGGCGCGAACACATCGGCCACAACATCGTAGATCGCATCAGGACCAACAACCTCAACGCCAGGCAACGCCGCCGCGCGGGCACGCGCCGCCTCGTAGATGTCCGTCACCACCAGCTTCGCGCCCGCGTCACGCAGGTAACCCGCCAACGAGTTCGCCACGTTGCCGAAGCCCTGCACAGCTATCGTTTTACCTTCGAGCGAATCATCGCCCCATTGGGCGATGGCGCAAGCTCGCATCGCTTGGAACACGCCGTAGCCCGTCACAACAGCAGGGTTCCCGCTGCCCCCCAGCGACTCCGGTAGCCCTAGGACGTGTTTCGTCTCGTGAGAGATCCACACCATCTCTTGGGCCGTCGCGCCAACATCCTCGGTCGTCACGTAACGACCCTTCAGCGTCTCCACGAATCGCCCGTATGAGTGGAACATCGCCTCGGTCTTATCCGTACGCGGGTCCGCGACGACCAAGCCCTTGCCGCCGCCGAACGGCAAGCCCGCTGCCGCCGACTTGTACGTCATCGCCTTGGACAGCCGCAGCACGTCCATGATCGCGTCGTCATCGGTCGCATGCGGCCAGATGCGCGTACCGCCCATGGACGGCCCCAGCGTTGTGTCGTGGATAGCGATGAACGCCTTCAGGCCCACCGCAGGATCGGTCCAAACGGCAAGCTCCTGATGGCCATTCAACTGCATGAATTCAACGAAATGCATCATCTACTCCTATTCCGTTTTGACCCGTTCAATCTCAACCGGCCCGCCACGCAGAAGCTACCCCGTGAGAGTCTCCTCCGCGGCTTCCAGGAGTCCCCTGTTGGGCTTGCCCAAGAGCGACAGCCCCTCGCGAGGTAGAACCACTAGCGCGATGACCACCTGTGGCAAGTACAACACCAGATGCAGCACTAGCCCAAAACCAACTGCCAACGGCTGTGGAACATCCCAGATGCCTGCCAGTTCCACCACCGCGAGCTCGAACGTCCCCAACGCCCCCGGCAATCCGGGCACCGCCGTCGCGAAGAAGATCGTGCCCAAAACGAGGATCGTCGCCTGCAGGAGCGTTAGCTCCACACCCATGCCGCGCGCCAATAGATAAGTGACCGGCCCTAGCAAGAGCCAATACCCCAGTGTCAGCAGCACGGTTGCGCCGAACCTCCGCTTGCGGGACAGCATCATCATAACGGTCTCGTGATACCGGTCGACCCCGGGGATGCGCCCCACCAACGAGAACCGCCGCGACAGCCACCCCACTTTCAACAGTGCGATCAACAACGCCACGAACGTCACTCCTGCCACCACCGCTGGCACCACGCGAGAGGACAGTGTTGGCTCTACCGCCATTGCCACGGCCACCAAGAACAGCGTGACACCCAGATCCTGCATGCGCGTCATCACCAGAGTCGCGACCACCACCGGCCCAGGCAGGCGGTCGCGCAGCGTCAACATCGTCAGGATCGCGGGCTCGTCCAGCACGTGGATAGGGGCAACGTTGTTAAGCCCCTGGGCCGCATTCTCCACGAAGAAAAGCCGAACCACCCCCACAAGATGGCCAACGAACATCAGCCGCCAGCGCATCGCACGCACGTACGCCGAGAGCAAAGCCAGTGCCAGCGCTACGGCCACCGCGAAGGGAGAAGCGTTTGCGATCTGGACACGTACCTCAGTCCAATCGATACCGCGGATCGCGAACGCACCAAGCGCCGCGCCGATCGCAAGCCCCAACGAAACAAGGACTCGTCGGTCCTTGGCTAATCTGGCGATCTTAAGCAACCCTAGATTCCTGTCTCTGAGATTCCTGGGCACCACTGGGACACCGTGTGCCGGTGGCTACCCTCCTAAACAAGCTAACTGCCGCAACCCAAGTGGGGGTTACCCGAACAGATCCTTCTTGTCGCCAGGCCCCACAGGCGCACGACCGAATCCGGGGATCGCCATCTCCGTGGCGAAATCCTGGTAATCCCGCGTACGCACCACCACCGGCATCCGCAACGCGTGCCCAAACAGCAGCGCCTGTTGCTGCGACTCCAACCGTGACAACACGCCCTTCAGCTCACGTGAGCCTGCCGCGCCCCTAAGCACCGCGTCCACGTCGCGTTCGTTGTCGAGTTGGCACGTGATGCGCGTGCCCAACTGGCTCAGCACCTCTTCATCGATCCCCGATGGACGCTGGTCCACCACCAACAGCGTCACGCGGTACTTCCGCATCTCCCGCGCGATCGTCCCGAAGATGGTCTGACTTGCGATGCCCCCGCTCAGGAAACGGTGGGCCTCCTCGATCGTGATCACCAACGGGTGAAGCTGCTTCGCACCACCCGTGGCCAATGTCTCCTCGGTACGCTTGCGGTACTCAGCGTGGATGCGACGTGTGATGAGGTTCGCCACCAGCACGTAGGCCGTCTGATCATCACCGTAGCGACCGAACTCCATGACAACGTGTCTACCGTCCACCAGATGCTCCAGCACCTGCTTGACTGCGCCTCCGCCTGAGGGGGCGTCTGCTTGCATGAACCCGATGCGGTCAAGATCACGCAGCTTCCGGCGTAGCGCTCCCAGCACACCGGCGTGCTCGCCCTCAGCCGCCAAGCCAGCCATCGCGTCCGCGTCCATGCCCAGGAACTCGCTGATCCAGCGCCTGCCATAGCGATCGTGCAGCGTGTAACAAGCGTTCACGCCCGCGTCCGATATGCCCAGCGTCGACGCCAGTATCGCGATGTCCTCGGGCTCGATCTCGTCCAGTCCGATCTTCACGTCGAAGTCAGGCGTGAATCCACGACGGCGCGCCGACTCCGGGTCCAGTGAGAACACCGACACCCCGCTCTGTAATATCTGGCGCAGCCCCTTCACCGCATACCCGCTCTCGGACGTCGCCTGCCAGCCGTACTCCGAATGCATATCGAATATCAGATGCGTCGCCAGCCCACGCTGCGCGATCGCCGTCAGCAAAATACGTGTCAGGAAGCTTTTACCTGACCCACTTTTGCCAAATACGCCATTAGAGCGCTTCACTAGCTCTTCGAGGTTCAAGCAGACGCGCGTGTCCTCCATGTCCAGCGGACTACCGATGTAGATGTGCGTCGCGTCGTCCTCGCCGAAGATCATCTGCACGTCTTCGTTGGTGGCCCGGTTCACCGGCGCGAAATGCGCTGGCAACGACCTCGCAGGCTGCGGCTCCTCCTCGCCCACGCTCGTCATCAGCATCGGCGTCACCCGCGCCTGGGCGAACGCGCCCGTGCCGGACAGCACCTCGGCCATCGCAGCATCCGCGTGCGCGATATTCGACGACAGCCGTCCGTCCGCGCTCTCCAGCGACAGGTCGGTGATGATCCCGAAGTAACGGTGGCGCGTGCCATGAACGGTCACGAACGTGCCCACCTTCGCATCCTCCACAACGCCGTTGCCCGTCAGGCGCACGTCCAGCCCCTGTGACAGCGAGCCGCCAACGACCACTCCAAGCTCGACGGCCTCAGCTTCAGGTAGTGCGCCAAACGGATCCTCCGCTTCAGGGAGGCCCAGTGCATCAAACCTATTGGTCATCGCCCGCGCTTCTTTGCACGCCTACGGCGTGGCAACACCCACCACATAAGACCCGGGCCACCGAATGTCACAGTCGCCGGAATCAGGAACCAAAGATTCGAGAAGTCCCCTCCACCGAATCCCACCCTGAGCCCAGCGATTGCCAGGAACAGGAGCCAGAGGAAGATTCCCAGCACCAGCAAGGCAGCGCCTCCCAGTGCATACCAGATCGTCATATCGTGCCCTCACCGATCGGCAACCGCCGCACGATAGCGTTGATGCGCGCCGTATCTCCAGAAAGCTCCACCGCCACCGCACGGCTCGCCGCGATCAGGAACGCCCGCGGGTCGTCGAACGCATGGGCTGCGTTGCGTAGCGACGCAGCCAGAACATCATCACCCGGCCCGCCGAATCCAGCGAGCAGGTAGAGGAAATCCAGCCGTGGCGCCGCGCCAACCCCGAAGAAGCTGCGCACCTCGTCCGGGGTACACGTGTAGAGGAACGTATGTATCCGTGGCGGTTGCGACGGCAGGTACTGGTGGAGCACACCGTTCGCCTCGCGATGCCCCGTCACGGCCACCTTCACGTCGGTGCGCAGTAGCTTTTCGAGCTGTGGGTGCGCTGCGTAGATCTCCGCCTCCGTCTCCACGTCAGCGCCACGCGCGATCACCCGCCTCGACTGATCGAGCGCCGATGTCGCGATGCCACTGACTACGCCGAACACGTCCTCGCCTGCGCGCACAAGCGTCCCCAGCGCGGGAGCCTCGTACAGCCGATGGCACTGGCCCATCAACTGCTCCACCGAAGCCTCCACCACCTCACCGAACCGCGCTATCGGGATGCTCTTGCTCAACATGCCTGGATTGTCGCGGAGCAACGCTCCCAGCAGCAAGGGGAAATTGACCGCGTCCTACCGAGCACCGTTCCCCCCCACGCCTCCTGCATCAACGTGTGATCAGGACTGCTCTCGCTCATCCCTCACTCACGATGGAAACGCCGTACGCCTCCAACTCTTCAGCAAGTTGCCTGCTGTCTCCGAAATGGATCGCGTGCATACCGACTCGACGAGCCCCTTCAACATTCTCGAGAGAATCGTCCACGAACAGGCACTGCTCTGGATCCAAGTCCAACGACCTGGCCACGTGGACGTACAACGCGGGAGATGGTTTGGCCAAACCAAGCTCGAACGACAAGAAGTGAGGAGCCAGCTTGTCCATCAACTCACCGTTGCGAGCAAGGATGCGGCCCCAATGAGCGCCGTTCGTGTTGGACAGCAACGCCAGTCGGTGGTTTTCATACAGCGCACCTACGATAGCCTCCATGCCAGCGACCGGCGGCCCACACCCCACCGTACATGCATCGATGAATGCTTCGTAACTCGCCTTCATCCCGCACGCTGAAACCAACCTTTGGAACAGGTCTCTAACGGACAATCGACCCGTATGCAGACCCTCAGCGGACCACAACTCCTCCAAACGCCCGCGTGCTTCGGCAGGTTGTGCACAAAGTTCGGCCATTGCGTCCAACTCCAACTCGAGGTCGTAACGAACGAGCACCCCACCCATGTCAAAAATTATGACCTCAACGCTCATGCGGCCAGGATACCCGCAACTCCCTTGATCAAATCAAAGCCCTCCCCCAACGCGATAACCTATCGCCCCCACCCCACCGCACCCAGGAGCCTCCATGAAGCGTTTCGAAAGCCTGAAAGACATCGTTGAGAACGGCTTCTGTCTCAGTTGCGGCCTCTGCAAGGAACTGGCCCCGGAAGGCACCATCGAGATGCAGTGGGCACCCAACGGTCACCTCCGCCCGCGCACATCGCGACCGCTCACACCCGAAGAAGACGCTGCGATCGTTGAGATATGCCCCGGCATCAACCAAACCGGCCCCTTCGACCAACCCCTCGTCCAGCCAAGCAACGTGTGGGGTGACCTCCGACGCGTCGTCATGGGCTGGGCCACCGACCCCGACACTCGCTTCCAGGCGTCCACCGGTGGCGTCATGACCTCCATCAACCGTTACCTGCTCGAAAGCGGGCGCGTCTCTTTCGTGCTCCAGGTGCGCGCAGGTGGCCCCAAGTCCACCGACACAGAGCCCGTCATCGTCCGCGATCCCAAAGACCTCATCGTCGGCTCGCAATCCCGATACGCCTCTAGCGCGCCCCTGTCCGCCGTCCGTGCGGCGCTCGAACTCAACGAGCCCTTCTCCGTCTCTCTCAAACCATGCGACATCGCAGGCATACGCAACCTCCAGCGTGTGGACGAGCGAGCCCGACGGCTGATCGTCTACACGCAAACGATGATCTGCGGCACCGTACCCAGTCTCGACACCACCATAGATTTCTTGCGGCGTGAGGGTGTAAATCCGCACGAAGAGTACCCCGTCGCACTTCGTTGGCGTGGCAACGGCTGCCCAGGGCCCACGCTTGCGGTCATGCCCGACGGCCGCGAGGTCACCGGCCTCTACAACGACATGTGGGACAACAACCCTTGGACCACCCAATTCCGCTGCAAGGTCTGCCCCGACGCCATCGGCCTACAGGCCGACATCACCACCGGTGACGCTTGGCCGAACGCGATGGCCAACGGCGAATCAGCAGGAACCAACGTCATCATCGCGCGTACGGCGATCGGTGAAGAGGTACTGGCCGAGTGCGAGCGCCTCGGCTACCTGACCACGGAACCCGCTCAGGATGGAGTCCTCGACTACGTCCAACCCCATGAAGCGATCCTACGAAAGTCATTCGGCGCCCGCCTCGCCGGAGCCGTCGTCACCGGAACGCCCATGCCCAACTTCACCGCCCTCGCCGAACAAGAATGCGCCGCCGAACTAACATCCGAAGAACTAGCCAACGTCTTCAAAGGCACCGTCGAACGCAAACGCGCCGGCCAAGGCGACGAAAGCGCCACCATGGCTGACGAGAACCAGTCCCGCCTCTAGCCATCCGGCTATGACGTGGGCGCCGTCCGGAATTTTGCGATCGCTATCGCCATGAAAGCTACCGTGAACAGGCTCAGCGCAGCCATCTCCAACACCACCTCGCTGCCTTCAGCGCCGAACAGCAGCAGCTTATTGAACGCAGTGTTCGCCCAGGCGTGAGGCGTCACCTTGGCGATCTGTTGTTGCCAATCCGGCGCGATGAACAATGGCCACCAACTCCCACCTAGCGCCGCCATCGACAACGACGCCAATACCGCAGCAGACGACGCTGTCCGAACCGAGTCCACCATCGACGCCAACATGACCCCGAACGCGGACGAGGCCAACACCATCAAGATGGAGACCACGATGACCGCAGCCGGCGAAGCGCCGATGTCGATGCCGAAGGCGATCAGGCCCATTCCCCACAGGACCGCAAGCTGCATGCCGCCGCGGAATACCGACGACAAGAATTTCCCGAATAAGATCGCCGACCGCGTCGTCCCGTTCGACAACAAACGTTCGAGCGTGTGGTTCTTCCTCTCCCTGGCTATCGCCTCCGCGCTCAACGCCGCCGCAAAGAACACGAACATCGTCAGATAGCCAGGCAGCGTCAGGCTCGATGCGCCGATCGCCTCGACCCCACCTACTTGCTCACGAGCAAATGACAGCACCGGCTCCGCCTTACTGACTTCTGCGATCGCTGCCAGATCAACAACCCCCGATCCCCCGATCGACGCTGCGGCCTCCAGCGCCAGCCCTACCGTGCCAACGCGACCGCGTATGTCCCGGGCGAGTCCACGCAGCGCGAACTCCGTGGCTATATCGTCGTTGCCAAGCACGATCTCCAGCGGCGGGAACTCGCCCGCCTGCAGCCGCACATCGAACCCTACGGGAAACGCCACGAAACCTTGGAGCGTGCCATCGGCAACCTCAGCCGCCGCGACGTCGTAGTCCAAGACGCTGAGCCCCGCCTGAGGATCTGCCGCCATCCCGCGAACCACCAACCCGCCGAGCATGTCACCGTCCCGCAGGCCCACGGCCAACGTCAGATCGTCGTCCCCAGGGCCAACGTCACCCAGCGCCGCCGAGAACGCGACGACAAACAGCAGCGGGAACGCCAGCGCGAACGCCACACCAAACCGGTCCTTGAAGAATTGCTTCATGTCCTTGGCTGCGATCAGAAACGATTGCTTGATCATGACCATAGCTACGCCCCACCTGACACGCGGAACGTCAGTCGAGCCACGATTAGCGATACCGCTGCCGTGACAACCATCGCGCCGATCCCCACCCCCTCGGTCACCAAGGTCCCTCCGTCCGTGAGAATCGATTGCAGCGCATCGATCGCGTAGTGGTTCACCGTGAAATTGGCGATCAACGAGAGCAGGCCCGAGTCACCCAAGGGGAAAAACGTCCCCCCGAATACCACCATGAACATCGTCACGAACACCGCGGCCCAATTTGCTTGGTCACGGGTCCGAGCGACTGATGCGATCAGCAAGCCCAGCCCGCTGACGGCCGCCGCCATGAATATCGAGAAAACCATCGCTTGCATCAACGCCACCAGCCCGAAAGACCCGAGCGCCACCGCAGCGAGCCCTAGGAGCACCACCACCTGAACCATCGCCCTCGCGATCCCTGCCAGGAACTTGCCCCAGAACAGCCGCCAGACGCCCAGCCTTGTCATCATCAGTCGTTCCAACGTGCCGTTCGAGCGCTCCTCCACGATGGTCTGCGCACTCAACGTCACCGCGAACATCAAGAACATGACCAGGATCCCCGGCAATATCCTGTCAGCGAACTCGTCGGCACTCTCGTCTCCTTGGCCATCCGAGACGCTTACGGCGCTGTCGTGCGCTTCGACCTCCCCGACCAGCTTCGCGATAGCCCCTGCGATCTCACCTGACGTCGCCCCTGACCCCGAAAGCAGATCCGCCGCCAGCGCTCGCGCTTCGTACTCAACGAACATCCCACGCGCCACTCCCTCCACGATCTGCGCGACTATCTGCCCCTCGTCCCCACCGGACCCGCGTTGCTTGAAAATGATTGCGACAGGTTCACCAGTCTCGACGCGCTCGGAGAAGTCCGCAGGAATCACGACGCCCGTTAGCACAGCCGACCGGTCGATGGCTGCGTCGAGCTTCGCCTGGGAGTACAGCTTTACATCCACACCATCAATCGCTTCGACTGCGGCGATGAGTTCGTCACCCAAGCCCCCGCCGTCCAGATTCGCAACGTGGGCCGTCCCGCTGAACGATGCCCCTGAGCCGACGCCCTGCATCAACGCGAACAAAACGATGGGCAGCGCAATGCTGAACCCAAGCTCACCTCGGTTCGCCAGGAACCGCTTCACCTCCAGCAACGCAACGTATACAGGGAGCATCATCAGTCGCGCAAGCTCCTGCCCGTGAGGTTCAAGAACACATCCTCCAACGTCGCTTGGCCTGTGCTTTCCTTTAGGTGAGCGGGGGTGTCCAGCGCTATCAACTGCCCTCCGTCCATGATCGCGACCCGGTCGCAGAGGCGGTCAGCCTCCTCCATGTAGTGCGTGGTGTACAGCACCGTCATGCCTGCATCGCGCAGCGACAGCACCGTGTCGAAGATGTGGTTGCGAGACTGAGGGTCGATCCCCACAGTCGGCTCATCCAGGAACAACAACGCGGGGCGGTTCATCAGGCTGATCGCCAGGTTCACCCGCCGTTTCATGCCACCCGAGAACTTCGAGACCGCATCCTTCGCACGATCCGACAACCCAACCATCTCCAGGTTCTCGTCCGCCCTCGCCTTCGCGTCCTTGCCAGACATCCCCGCCATCCGACCGAAGAACACCAGGTTGTCGCGAGCGCTCAGTTCTTCGTACAGCGCCAACTCCTGCGGGCACACGCCGATCAGCTTGCGTATCTCACCCGCCTCCTTACTCAGCGGATGTCCGTCGATCGTCACCTCGCCGCTGTCGGGCCTGAGTACTGTGGAGAGCATGCGGATAGTCGTGGTTTTGCCCGCCCCGTTGGGGCCAAGCAGACCAAGGATCTCCTTGCGACGGATCGTGAACGACACGCCGTCGACCGCCAGATTCCCGTCGAATCCCTTCGCGAGATCGGTTGCCACCAAGTAGTCGTCGTTCATACGCACCTCTCGTTTAGCAACTTATCGCACCGGTGAACCGAGTTCAAACGCCCCGGTGTCCCACCCTTGCGCCGATGCGCAACCCGGCACCGCTCCCCAACGAGGAACCTGGTCACTGATGGGGTAGTCACCCATTAACGCGTGCCTCGACTCGACGCGCATCACGCCTGCGTTTCTATCCACTGGACTGGACAGAAACGCCACCACGCTGGATGATGCGCGCCAACGTCGGCAGCGGAGGAGACAGCGTCATGCTAGCGACTGAACAGAACGAACGGATCACCCGCGTATCGCTGGGAACACCCATGGGCGACCTCCTCGCGCGCTACTGGCACCCCGTCGCCACCACCGGCGAGCTGCACGACAACCCCGTCAAGCCGGTGAAGCTGCTCGGCGTTCCGCTCACGCTCTTCCAAGATCGCCAGGGCAAGCTCGGCCTCATTGAGCAGCGCTGCGCCCATAGGCGGGTCGACCTCAAATGGGGGATTCCTGCCGAAAACGGCCTCCGCTGCGCCTACCACGGCTGGACCTATGACAGCACCGGCCAATGCATCGACACGCCCTCAGAACCGGACTCCAGCACCTTCGCAGCCAAGGTCAAGTTGGACTCCTACCCTGTCGAGGAGCTTGGTGGCCTCATCTGGGCGTACCTCGGCCCGCTACCAGCGCCCCTCGTGCCGCGTTGGCACCCGCTGGTCGTCGAAGGCGCCTTCCGGCATGTCGCCGTCTCCACCATCCCCTGCAACTGGCTCCAATGCATGGAGAACTCCGTCGACCCCATCCACGCCGAGCACCTGCACGGGTACCTCTGGGAATACGTCATCGAGCGCCACGGCTACACCCTACCGGGCACGCTCGATCAAGTGCAGCGCATGACGCGCAAGCACATCAAGACCGCCTATGAGCCCTACGAGCACGGCATCATCAAGCGCCGCCTCCTCGAAGGTGGTTCCGAGGACTCACTCGACTGGCAGCACGGCCACCCCTTGGTCTTCCCCAACAGCGTCACGCTGGGCGGCCCCGGCCTCTACCAGATCGAGGTTCGCGTGCCCATCGACGACACGACCACCTGGTCGATCATCTACCAAGCCTACGTCCCCGGCCACGGCGTGCCAGTTCCTGAACAACCGTTCATCCCCACCTTCGACGCCCCCCTGAGCGATGTCCCCGACTACATCGGCGCGCAGGACATGGTCATCTGGCGCGACCAGGAAGAGATCATGGATCGCTCGCGGGAGCGGCTGGGCGACTCCGACCGCGGCCTCATCCTCTACCGACGCATGCTCGAAGAGCAGATGAAAGTCGTCGAAGACGGCGGAGAACCCATCAACGTCTTCCGCGACCCCGCCCTGAACGATCGATTGGGCCACGACGCCTGGGACTACGGCCCGATCCAAGACCACACACCTGGAGCCGTCTACCTCCGCACCTCCGGCCCCCACAGCCCCGTCCTCCCCATACTCGAAGACCTCATGGTGCAAGGCGCAGCAGCGGCCAAGCTCGGCAGATAGCGGACGGCCCACTGAACGACCAAGTACCCACGCGGCACACCGAGAGGAAACGCCAGCCAACAACCCCCGCCCCCCCCCCTTCAGGCCTCCTCGCCCTCTGGGAGAGGACTGAGGAGAGGGCATACACCAGCATTCATTCACGCATCGCACAGCCAAACCACGCTCGCTTAACGTCACCCAGAGTAGGGCTCGATGAATTCGGTCGACCGCAAGATTACAAGGCTGGTTGCTCTGTTCAGAGCGCCCGGATTTACCAATGCCAGACGCCAAGCCTTGGCGATCGACTATCTAGATGATCATTTGGAAGACATCGTGGGCGGTGTCCTGGTCGTTGGTGGGACGTATATAGAAGGAGCGGGAATTAGGGGTGTGGCCGGGTGCGTAACATGGCTCGGCTGTGCCGGTAGCGTTCTTGCTAGCGGTTGCCTTATCAATTTAGGACACTCAATGCGAGCGGCAGGGCGGGATCTAATTACGGACAGGTACCAGTACTCCCCGCCAAGAAATATCTTCGATGTATTCTGCAGTGTTCCTTGATGGGAGCGAAGTTGGCGATGGAAACGAAGTTGGCGAAGCGACTAATAATAGGGATCACTCCCATTCCCCTGTTGGTGCCCACTGCTCTATGGCTTGGGATCGACGATCTGCCGGTTTCCGCATTGCTGTTTTCCGCTCTGCTCTCATCTACCGGAGTTTCAGTCGTGCTCATTCAAACTGTCGGCTCAAACACGGTCTCATCCAAACTGTTCGGGAGTCCCGCCCTCCCGCGAGCCTTGTTGCTCCGCAAATTGGGTGTGAGCGTCATCGTCGTCGTGGGGGTTCTTGTTGGGATTGGCCCTCGATTGCTTGCGTCCATCAAGGAGATGCAGGGTCCGCTAGTTTCGCTTGAAGGGCTTGTGGGCGTGGTTGTGCTTGGTCGCGGTTTGATTTGGATATGGAAGCGACGCTAGTCAGATACTACCGGCACTTGGTCACCGGCGCCGAAATCCCCCGCCCCCACGCTCGCCCGCTTCATCTCCCCCGACACCATCGTCCCCGGCGTCGCCGCCCCCCAAGCGTGGAGCCACGCCCCCGTGTTCACGCTCCACCTCATCTAGAGTCGAACTCCACTGCACGCACCACACTGACACTTGCTACTTACCCCGTAGCACCCGCTCTTCTATAGTGGTCAGATGGCCATCCTCGACCACCCAACTCCCTCCGCCATCCAGCCCCCAACTGCCTCTCCACGAGCCGTCAAAAAAACATGTCCGAAAACACCCCATAGCCTTACCCCCTTGGCGCGACGGCCTGCTTCCCGGGCACTCCATGGGCGACATCTGGAATCGATATGTTGAACACTTTGCGACACTTTGCCAACACCCCCACGGCCTGCATGTGACAAACACCCCTCGCGCCATCCCGCCCCTACCCGCTACCCTATCCCCGGACGACCTACGCCACCCACGTACTAGCGCCCCGACGAGACAAACCCACATCTCCTCGGGGCGCTTTGCCGTTCATGGGCGATTGCACTCAGAGGTAAATGGGCAGAAATGGGCAGAAATGAGCAACATCAAGACGCACGCGAGGCTTGGCCATCCTCCCCTGAGAGTCATCAGCCGCGATTATCCCCGGAGCGCCGAGCGACCTTTAGTCCAGCGGCGAAGCCAAGAGATCCGAGGGCGAGCCCCGACTTGCTACACGACCGAACCCACCAACGAGCCCGGAGCATCCCGGCTCGCGATCAGCCACGATCGTCCACCCCTACCCTGGAGCGGCCAAGCGACCTTTAGTCCGGCGGACGAAGTCCAAGAGATCCGAGGGCGAGCCCCGACTTGCTACACAAACCGCCTAGAATCGAGCCCATCAACCCCGGGACGTGATACCGTCACACACGCCATGAAGCCATACCTCCGCATCCTCTTTATCATGGTCATGAGCTTCATCGTCGTGATCCTCGGCACCGTGGCCGTCGTAGAAGCAAGCGTGCCCCTCGTCGAGCAGGACGCCATCTGGCTACTGCTATTCGCCCTCATGGTCGTCGCGACCATCCTTGCAGCACGGCTCTTCGGCCGCTGAATTCGGGAGACCAAAACGTGACCAATCAAAACCCCGCCCCCCAAGAAGCCCCTCACTTCACGAAAGAGCTCCTCATCAACGCCATGCGCCACCTCAGCGCCGACTTCGCAGCAGCCCAGTCTGGAGAAGGTGGCGACGAACGCGCCCTTTCACGCCTCGCCCACGCCCAGAAGATCGGCCTGGACAAGCTCGCGCCAGAGGCCGTCGCCACCATGGAGAGCGCCATGACCGCCGTCCGTGACCTGACTTGGCCCGGTGGCCTCGACCAGCGCTACCTTGGCCTCGTCGGCGTCGTGGAAACCTTGGCCCGCATCAGCACCGAGTTGCTCCCCCACAACGACAAAACGGCCCACCTCACCGACCTCGCGCCCGTCATGCACGCGTCCTGGGTCGCCTCTGGCCGACGCCTACGAGCACGCCTCGCCGATCGCATGCGTGGCCTGTGTGTGGTGATCGACCCGCAGATGACCAAAGACAGGCCCGTCACTGAGATCGCCCAGCAGGCCCTCAGCGGTGGAGCCCTCGCCATCCAACTCCGCGTCGCGCCTGGCGACATCGCGACCGCCGAGCGTGTCCATGAGCTATGCGCCGCATCCGGCGCGCTGTTCGTCATCGAAGACCGCGCCGACATCGCAGCAGCCACCAAAGCCGACGGTGTGCGCCTGCCCGAGAACGGTCTTCCCCTCGACGCCGTGCGTAAAGTGCTAACGCCCTGGCAGATCGCTGGCACCTCCAGCACCACCGCTGATGAAGCTCGTTCGTCCATCCGCGCAGGCGCCGACTACGTCGCCATGAACACCGCTGACGGCTTCGACGCCCTCCGCGCTCTACGGATGCACCACCCTGAAGGTGGCCCACCGCTGATCGCCTATCGCGGCATTACCGCCAAGAACGTCGCAGAGGCCGCCAACGCGGGCGCCGACGGCTTCTGCGTCACCACTGCCGTCACCGAATCCCCCAACCCCCAGGCCGCCGCTGAGCGACTCATCGCAGCCTTCAAGCAGGGCCAATAACCATGCGTGTAGCCGTCTTCTCGACCAAACCCTACGACCGCAAGTTCCTCGATGAGGCCAACCAGCGGCTCATCGACGCCGGTGGCCCACGCGCTGGCCACGAGATCGGGTACTTCGAGTCGCGCCTCACCGTAGAGTCAGTGGCCCTCGCCTTCGGGATCCCTGCCGTCTGCGTCTTCGTGAACGATGAGATCGACCCGCTCGTACTCTCCATGCTCTCGGGCGGAGAAACCAAACTGGTCGCCCTGCGCTGCGCCGGGTTCAACAACACCAACGTCGCCGAAGCCGCCCGCCTGGGCATCACCATCGCCCGCGTACCCGCCTATTCGCCTCACGCCGTCGCCGAGCACACCATCGGCCTCATGCTCGCGCTCAATCGCAAGCTGCACCGTGCCCACGCCCGCGTCCGCGAGGGCAATTTCTCCCTGGAAGGCCTGCTCGGGTTCGACCTCCATGGCAAGACCGTCGGCGTGATCGGCACCGGGCGCATCGGCGCAATCGTCGCCCAGATCCTCACTGGATTCGGCTGCCGCGTGCTGCTCAACGATGTACAGCACAACCCAGCACTCGCAAGCACCGGTGCTGAATACGTAGAGCTCGACTCCCTGCTCGCCGAGTCAGACGTCATCACCCTTCACTGTCCGCTCACACCTGAAACCAACCACCTGATCAGCCGCGAAACCCTCGCCAAAACCAAGCCTGGCGTCATGCTCATCAACACCAGCCGAGGAGGACTCGTCGACACCACCGCCGCCGTCGACGCCCTCAAGTCCGGCCAACTCGGTTTCTTGGGGCTCGACGTCTACGAAGAAGAGTCTGACCTCTTCTTCCGCGACCTCTCGGACCAGGTCATCCAAGACGACGTCTTCTCGCGACTTCTCACGTTCCCCAACGTCCTCATCACCGGCCACCAAGCGTTCTTCACCGCCGAGGCCATGACCGCCATCGCCGACACCACCCTCGCCAACCTCACCGCCTTCCAGCGTGGTGAATCCCTCGGCGCTAACCAAGTGACCGTCGACATGATTCGCTAGCTTCCGCTCCATCTTTTTTAGCGTCGCGTGGCCAGACCGTGGAGCTACAACATGGCGCAACCAGACCAATCATCGTGCCAAATGAGTCGTCGCCAGATACCATCCGCTCCAAGTTATGCCCAACATGTGCCAAGGAGAGCCCGATGCTCAGCGCTGAAGCCAACCAACGGATCACGAAAGTTGGGCCTGGAACGCCGGCGGGGGACTTGCTCCGCCGCTACTGGATGCCAGTCGCCCCCAAAGCTGAAGTGGACGAAGTGCGCGTTCGGCCCGTCCGATTGCTCGGTGAAGACCTCGTCGTCTACAAGGACGACCGTGGCCGGTATGGCCTCCTCGCTGAACAATGCCCCCATCGGTCTGCATCCCTCGCCTACGGCCGCATCGACGACGACGGCATCCGATGCCCTTACCACGGCTGGAAGTATGACGTCACGGGGCGTTGCCTCGAACAGCCCGCGGAACCCGCAGGCAGCACTTACAAAGACACCATCAAGCACACCGCATACCCGGTTCAGGAGGCCGGTGGCCTCCTCTTCGCCTACATGGGGCCCCTGCCCGCGCCGGTCATCCCGCCGTTCGACGTTCTCGCCAGGCCTGACTGGGAACGCCGCATCGAGATTCACCCCATCCTCGATTGCAACTGGGTTCAGCCCATGGAGAACTCCGTTGACCCCGCACATCTGTACTGGCTTCACGGGTACACCGGCGGTGCACCCAACCAGCAACCCGATGACGAGAACAGGTACGAGGAGTTTGACTTCGGGATCTACAAATCCCATGTGAATGAAGACGAGATCGAGACGCACCCTTTGGTGTTCCCCAACATCCTCAGAGGTCCCGGACACGTCGCCCATTTCCGCATTCCCGTGGACGACACCCACACCCGCATCATGTACATCCTCTACAACCCAACCCCTGACGGCACGCCTACCGGACAGGAGAACGTTCCCTACCAGTACATCGGGCCGATCAAGACCGAGCACGACGATTTCGGCTACCCCCGCTACGAGCACCGTATGGACACCTTCGCTGGCCAGGACGGCATGGCGTGGGAAACGCAGGGCCCCGTCGCTGACCGCGAACGCGAGCACCTGTCTGTCAGCGACACCGGCGTCATCATGTTCCGCAAGATGCTCGATCAGCAGATCACAGTTGCCGCCGAGGGAGGAGACCCGCTGGGCGTGCTCCGAACGCCGCGCGACATCATCAACTTCAAGGTGCAACGCGAAGATCGCCACAACGGCGAAATCATCCCCTGGCGAGGTCAGGCGGAGCGCAGCTTCGCCAAGTCTGTCCGGGTCCCCGTCGCCTAGCGCCCCGAGCCAACACGCGCGCCAGGCACCGCGCCATCGAGACCATTTCCTGACTTGTCCGCCACCTCGGCCCGGTGTAGCATCCGTATATACTATTTCAGTATTGATTCGCTACCTGATAGGAGTCGCTATGCGCTTTGTCGCCAAGCCCCCTCTCCGCGCCAGCCCACTCATCATGGCTGTTGTACTCCTGCTGGCTGCCTGTGCTGGCGATGGCGTACCGCCCGAAGAACGCAGCGCGCTGCCCGAAGGTTGGACGCGCGTCCAAGTTCGTGAGGGCTTCGTCGCTCGGGAATCAGACAACCCCCTTGCGGGATTCGAGATCGACCTCCCTCCAGGATGGCGCGCAGGCGAGGGCTGGCCGACCCGCGAAGGCCCAAGCGGTTGGATCGCGGCTGTAGCCCCCTCGGAAACCGAGAATGTACCCATGTTGCGCTTCGACATGGGTGCGGGGCCTCGCTGGAATCGGGAAGACCTGGAGACGGACCCACGGCGAACCGTATCTGATATCACCGTCGCAGGTTTCCCAGCGTTGCTCCGCCTAGCAACCGATGCGGCAACCGACCGTGCACCCCATGTCGGCGTCTTCTACGAGCACATCCCTGGGGGCCCCGCCGGCTTCGAAACCCCTTCTTTGGATATCGAAGGCGACAACCGAGCTTTTGCAGATCAAGCGCTGCTAACTCAAGTCCTGACCTCGGTTCGCTACGCTGAGATCACTGCGCTCCCCGAACTCCCCGCCGCCCAAATAACACCCGGCGACGACTGGGTTCGAACCCGTGCGCCCATCGAACCGAGGAGCTTCACCCTGCTGTTGCCTCCGGGCTGGCACATCGAAAAGCGGCAGGGGATCGACAGTTCGGTAGGGGTTATCGAAGGCTCAGGAATCTCGATTTCTTACGATTTCGGGGCCTCTGGTGGCGCCCCCATCGACCACCTGAGTCGCGTCCGGGAACACAGGGAAGATCCTCCCCTCCTAACCTGGGAAGAGACGCTCGGCAACACACGATTTCAGATCGCCCGGCCCATCTCACCCATCCCCCACGAACACGGATTGGTAGCATTCCACCCCAACTTCTTGCCACGGAGCGGCCCCGGCGTCACCTTCTACGCCATCGGGCTCGACGGCGACCAGCAGGAGCTTGTACTCGCAATACTCCGGACCGTCGCCCGGGAATCAGAATGAGAACCCCGAGCTTCCTCCCCGCCGCGATCATCGCGCTCCTGGCTCTGTTCGCCGCTTGCGGAGGCACACCCACGCCCACGGCTCCCCGAGGGCCAACGCTGGACGAAATAATCGCGCGCGCCGAAGAAGCGTCGGCTGCCGTCGCCAGCTACCGCTACACAGGCGTTTCCACCTCGCAAAGCGTTGACGATCTGCAAAACGTGGAGGAATCAGGCGCCTGGACCGCCTCAGGCGGCCTCCACATGCGGATGAAAGGCGTGTATGACGGCGAGGAGCACATCAACGAAGTCATCTTCACCGGCGGACGCATCTTTGTCCTCGACAGCCACGGAGGCACTGGCGAGTGGATGGTGCAAGCGCAACGCGGCGAACCCCACAAGTCAGGCGGAGAATTGCCCTTCGATATCGAGAACGCAACTTTGATGCGAGATGAGGTCATCGATGGCGTTCCCGTGTTCCACCTCCACGGAGAGCGCCAGGCTGAGCCCGGCCCCACACCTGAGCCAGGCCAGGGCTCAGTCGTGGATAACCGCATCATCATGGACCTCTACATCAGCAAAGACACCTACCGGGCAATGCGCAGCGTCAACAGGCATGAACAGCCCTTTGTCCACGCTGAACTGGTCGATGGCGTGCCTCAGTACACCACCACCGACCAACACGGTACATCCAGCCGCAATTACTACGACTTCAACGGGCCTATCACCGTGCAGCCCCCAGAGGCATTCCGGTAGGCGAGAATCGACCTCTCTAGTGAGTACGAGGAACCGCCTCGCGGCTAACCTGACTGCGAAATACAATTCCCGATTTCGTGAGCGTAGATTCGCAACTTGTCAGCTGCGAGATCACCGATGCTTCTTGAGTGCGCAATATCGTTGCGCACCGGCTCCAACTCAGCAAGCTTGGCTTCAATGAAGATCTGGCTCTTGAATACGTCTGCGAAGCAGTTGGCCCAGTTCTCGGGATCCAAAATGATTTTCCGGTAGTCTGAGAAATCCAAATAGTCAGCCACACTGTCGGATCGCGCCGGGTACCACGGCCATACCGATTCCCTATTCTGTTTGCGTCGTTCAGTCCGCCTTAGCACGTCGGCAGGAATCTGCAGCGTCCAATTGCTTCCAGACACTGCGGCCAATCGTTGCTCGATGCATTTCCGAATTTTCATCTCTAACGCTTGGAGAATTTGGCCCGGCTCAGTTCGCCCCGCTAGGGGAGCCTTGATTTCCTTCTTCGGCAACGCCTCGTTCCATATAGGTTCCTTTAGCCTGATCGTTTCCAGCTGAGCGAGCGCAAAGCGGAAGCGAGAGGGGAGCTTCTGGCGCTCGTTTGCCCGTTTTACGCGTCGCACCAAGACGGTGCCGTTCCCCGGAGCTTTAACTCGGGGGCCGGGCTCCGAAATACGCCCCAAGAAATTTTCTACCTCTTTCATCCATACGGCATACGCTCGCTCGTAGGTTCCCACAATACGGTCCGAAGCTTTCTGCTTTTCTGCACGCAACAACGAAGCGGTAAGGCGCGTCCCATGGCTCCGTGCTTTGTTTGTGCGAAAAAACTCGCGAACCAGAAGGCCAACGCCATTTGCAGCCAAACGGCGCAGCGCGTCAGCACCCGGCGCATTGAGTGCACCTATTTCCTCCGCGAAGCCGCCCTGTAGCGATGCCCCGCGTTGAATTAGAGCCCGAAGCTCCGTCTCAATTGCCGCGTCAGCCAACTCGCTAGCCCCCCTACGAAACCTTCATCCGCACACGCCCATCAGGCGTCGCTCCGCCGACCTCGCTCAGGTCGATGATGATCGCCGCCCCATTGGCCCACGACTCGTGGTTCTGCTCAACTTCTGGTGAATCGTCGAAGATCTGCTTGCGTATCGCCTCATCTGGCTCCACGCGAGCCTTGCCCTTGAAGATCAGCGTCGACCTGGTCGGGTTGTCGCGGTACAGGAGCTCCACGTTGGGGTTGCTCCCCACCGCAACGGCGATGCCCGTCGTCGAAGCACGCGCCCAGATGCTCAACTGCGTGTCGCTGTACGCCTGCACGCTCCCACGTAACGACGTGTGTGGGCGGCCCTCCTCATCAACATACGCCACCATGATCGGCGTGTCGTTGGCGAGTGCCCCGTTCACGCGGCTCTTCACGAACTCGGGCAACTTGTCCGTCTCCACCAACGGAGTGCCGATCACGTTCTCCTGCTCGACGCGCGAGATCTTGCCCGCGTCGTTGAACCAGAACTTCAGGTGTACCTCGGTCGGCCCAGCGCCCACTGCCGCCATCGGCGCATCTACCGCCACGTGATCACCCGCGTCCGTAGGCGCCGGCCACGTATTCTTGCGGTATACCGGCGTCATCGGCCACACACCCGTGATGCGCGCTAGCACATCGTCGTGACCTGCAAACTCACGCGCGCCAACCTCCAGCGTCACATCGTCTGCCAAGTGGGGCGACGCCGCTTGCGCCTTCTGCTTATCACCCGTGCTCAGGGCGTCAACGTACGCCTGCGCCGCTGCGATCTGTTCCGTGGACATATGCGTTCCTCCGCGCTCGTTGCGAGCAGGCGCAGGGTAGCACGCCGCGAGCCTGGAATTGCGAACCGCACCCACCTATCATCAACCCCACCAGAGAAACCCAGCCGATACACCACGGAGTGCTAGAGATGCTGACCACCACCGAGAACGAACGATTGACCCAGGTCGGCCCAGGCACGCCTATGGGCGAACTCTTCAGGCGCTACTGGCACCCCATCGCCGCAACCGGCGAGCTGGCCGAGCGCCCCACGAAATCGATCCGACTCCTCGGCGAGGACCTCGTCCTCTACAAAGACCGCTCCGGCACCTACGGTCTCATCGACGCCCTCTGCCCTCACCGGCGCGTCGATCTCTCCTACGGCATCCCCGAAGAACACGGCCTACGTTGCATGTACCACGGCTGGATGTTCGACGAGACCGGCCAGTGCATCGAGCAGCCCTTTGAGGAGACCGTGCATCCAGACGGCCGGTTCAAAGAGAAGGTCAAGACGACAGCCTATCCCGTCCAGGAACTCGGCGGCGTGCTCTTGGCGTACATGGGCCCTTCGCCCGCGCCCCTCGTACCTCGTTGGGATCTCTTCGTATGGGAAAACGTTGTCCGTGACGTTGGCGTGACCGTACTCCCCTGCAACTGGCTCCAGTGCATGGAGAACTCACTCGACCCCGTCCACGTTGAATGGCTCCACGGCTACTACACCAACTCGCTGCTCGACCCTCAAGGACGCCCGGACATCCCCAAGCGCCCCAATCTCGAGCCGTGGCGCGTGCGCCAGCATGGCACCATCAGCTTCGACTTGTTCGACCACGGCATCATCAAACGACGCACCTTCAAGGCGGGCCCGGGAGACCCTGGTACAACGACCGCAGACCCCGAGTGGACGTCCGGGCACCCCATCCTATTCCCGAACATCCTCCGCGTTGGATCGTCATTCGAGTACCGCGTCCCCATGGACGACACACACACACTGCACCTCGTCTTCAGCGCCTACGCCATGCCTCCAGGCGTCACCGCCCCCGTCCAAGAGACCGTTCCACACTACGAGATTCCAGCGTTCGCCGAAGACGGCACCTGCATCGTCGACTACACCCTTGGCCAGGACATGATGGCCTGGTCAACCCAAGGCCCCATCGCTCGACGCGAGCTAGAGAAGCTTGGCCAGTCAGACGTGGGCATCATCCTCTTCCGCAAGCTGCTCCACGACCAGATGGATCTGGCCGCCCGCGGCGAGGAAGTCATGAACACATTCAGGGATCCCGTTGAGAACCAGATGCTTACCCTGTTCCAGGAGTACCAACCGGGAGGCGACGTCAACCGCGCCAACCTCTGGGTGCGCCAAGGTTCCCAGTACAGCCCCGTCGTGCCCCAGGTCGACAAGATCTACGCCGACGCCCTCGGCTAAAGCCGCCCGGTGAATAGCCGGGAGCTCGAAACCCCGCCCACCTCTAGTGCAGGTACGGCGCTCTGAGATCGAAGGCACTGCGCAAGCAGCGATAGAGGGCCGGGAGGGCGGGCACAACCACGTTATTCCCTGGCATCCCGCGTGCATTCGTCATCCCAGGGCAAGCGACATGGCAAGCCTGCGTTAACCAGCATGACCAAGCTGCTCTGAGATCGAAGGCATTGCGCAAGCAGCGTCAGAGGGCCGGGAGGGTGGGCACAATCACGTTATCCCCAGCCTCTCGGTCAACAGAAAGCACCAGCTAGCTAGAGCAGGTCCAGCGCCGCCTGCCGCGCGACTTCCAGCAGCCCACCTGGCCACAGGCCGAGCACCAGGATCGCAGCCGCTGTCACAGCCAACGCCGCCCACGCGTACGGCGGCACAGTGATGCGCGCAGGGTTGTCCGACTCCCGTAGGTACATCACCCGCACCACGCTCACGTAGTAGTAGGCGGACACCACGCTGTTCAGCACGCCAACCACCGCCAGCCACACCATATCGGCGTTGATCGCAGCGTTGAACAGGAACA